>OOCW01001223.1_pt1 | contig 19165 bp, 22 predicted proteins | sample 1671201 | NCBI WGS metagenome assembly OOCW01 (sample SAMN06348132, study PRJEB24527) | human gut metagenome | biome: human gut; feature: ankylosing spondylitis patient; material: feces | host: Homo sapiens | place: China | collected 2015-10
ATAAATCAATTCAAGGTAACCAACAATTAGAGGTTACCTTTTTACATGAGTTAATACATACTTTATTCAATGATTGCAAGATAGATCTTGTTAATTATGGATTAGAGCATGAACAAATGGAATATATAGTTGACAGTTTAGCTTATAGCTTACATCAGGTTATAAGAGACAATAAAGAAATATTTATGATGGAAGAAGAAGATTTGTCTTTACAAGAAGACATTAAAGAACTTGGCAAATAAGAATAATAGGTGACGACCTTAAAACGGAAAGGAAATATTATGGAAAATACAAATGTTAACGTTAACGAACAAACTACTGAACAAAGTTCAGAACAAACTGTTGAAAAAACTCAAGAACCGACAGTTAAGACTTTTACTCAAGAAGAAGTAGATAAGATGATCCAAAAGAGATTATCTAGAGAAAGAAAAGATATTGAAGCTAAGATAGAAGCAGAACGTAGGGAAGCAGAAGAATTAGCTAAGCTATCCGAAGCAGAGAAACAAAAGAAATTATTTGAAAAGCAAGTAGCAGAATTTGAAGCTACTAAAAAAGCATTTGAACAAGAAAAATTATTAAACGAAACATCTAAGCAATTAGCTTCTAAGAATTTACCAATAGAGTTCGCTGAAATGCTTAAGGCTGAGGATGCCGAATCCACTTTTGAAAATATAAAGATATTTGAAGCAAAATTCAACGAAGCAGTAGAGAAATTAGTCAATGAAAGGCTAAAAGGTAAAACTCCTAAGGCTCAAACAGGAGCAGTAGAAGGAGTAACTAAAGAAGCTTTTAATAAGATGTCTTACATGGAAAGATTGGAACTGTATAACAGTGATCCAGAACTATACAATAAATTAAAATAATTATAATAGGAGTGATTTTAAATGGCACAAACTAAATTAACAAACTTATTTAACCCTCAAGTAGTAGGAGATTTAATAGCAACAGAATTACCTAAAAAAATAAAAATGGCACCATTTGCAGTAGTAGATAATACTTTACAAGGTGTAGCAGGTAATACAATAACAATACCAAAATTTGCTTACATAGGAGAAGCAGAAAACGTAGCAGAAGGTGTTGCAGCAGGTACAGTAACATTAACAGCTACAACTTCTCAAGCAGAAGTTAAAAAAGCTGTAAAAGCTGTAGAAATTACAGATGAAGCTGCATTATCAGGATACGGAGACCCAGTAGGTGAAGCAGTAAGACAAATAACAATGGCATTAGCTGACAAAGTAGATTCAGATTGTATGGCTGCTGCTGCAGGAGCTACTAATACAGTAGATAAATCAACTGCTGTAATATCTTATAATGCAATAGTAGAAGCTTTAGACGCATTCCAAGAAGAAGACGACGAAGCTAAAGTATTATTCATACATCCAAAACAATTAACAGCTTTAAGAAAAGATGCTAACTTTATAGATAAAAATAAATTTGGAGCAGACGTAATGATGACAGGAGCAATAGGAATGATAGCAGGAGCTCAAGTAGTAGTATCTAGAAAAGTTAAAGATTTAGGTTCAGGAGTTTATGCTTGCCCAATAATGAAAGCAGGAGCATTAGCTTTATATATGAAACGTGGAGTAAACGCAGAAACTGATAGAAATGTATTAGCTTCAACTACAGTATTAAAAGCAGACGAACATTATGTAGCTGCTATAAAAGACGATTCTAAAATAGTAGTATTAAAAGCAAAATAATTCCTAACGGAGTAGGTGATTAAATGAATCCACTAAAAAGATTAAGAATTATTCTGGGAGTTGAAAACCAGGACGACCTACTCCTAGAAATTCTTAGAATTACAGAAGAACGTATATTAACTTATACAGGATTAAGAGATATACCAGATGATTTACAATGGTTGCTAGTAGAATTAGCTGCACAAAGATTCAACAGAATTGGATCTGAAGGTTTCCAATCAGAATCAGTAGATGGAAACTCGGTTAATTATGGTTCAGAAGAAAGCTTCTTAGGAGAATACAAATCTTTTCTAGATAATTATGTAAAGGAGAATACCTCTAAGAAGGGCTGGTGGCTATTGTAATGAGATTCAACGAAGTAATTGAACTAATAGTAGAAGTTATGGTAGAGGACGGCTTAGGAGGGCGTACAAAAGGCGAGAGCGTTATTTCTAGATTAAATGCTAGGGTAGATCAGTTATCATTAGAAGCTACTTATAAAATTTATGGGGAAGCATACATAAACAATATAAGAGCAGTAACACTTGGCCATATAGAAATAGACGTTGATAAAATTAAATATAAGAATGAATATTATAGAATAGTCAATAAAAGTTTTGTAAGAAATAAGACTTGTTATATACTGGAGTTGATACAAGATGAGTAGTATAACAGTTATAGCTGATGATTTAGGTAACTTTGCTGTCAGAGTAGAAAACATGGCACATAATCAAGAAAAAATTAAACAAGCTGTTACTAAAAGTACACTTAGTATAGAAAGACAAGCAAAACAAAATTTAACTGCAAATGGATCAGTAAAAACAGGACACCTTAAAAGAAGCATTCAAGGTCAAGCAAATGGATTAACAGGTACAGTTCATACTTCAAATGTAAAATATGCCCCATGGGTAGAAAAAGGAACTAGACCACACACTATAAAACCTAAAAGGAAAAAGGCTTTATATTGGCAAGGTGCAGGACACCCAGTAAGAATAGTTCATCACCCTGGTGGAGCAAAGAAACCTTATTTAATCCCAGCATTCGAACAAGAGAAACCTAAATTTATACAAAACTTAAAAAATGCTATTCAATGGAATTAGAGGTGATTAAATGTTACCTGTAAATGATTACCAAAAGGCTTTATATGAAGCCTTAAAGAAAACAAACTATAAAGTATTTGATGAAGTACCAGCAGATGAGGATTTACCTTTGATGATGATAAGTGATTATACTTTAGACGAAGGTAATACTAAATTACCTGGTTATAAAATAATACAAAGTATAGATTTGTATTCCCAATATAATGGAAAAAAAGAAATTAATACCATGGTGGCATTAGCTTTAGAAGAAGCGATGAAACTAGAAAATACTATGATTAGTGATAGCTATTGTATAAGCTGGGTTCGATTGAACGAAAGTATAGTTCAACGTATGGAAGATGGCTTATATGTAGCATATTTAAAAATACAATTTGAATTAGAGGAAGTGATATAAGATGGCAGGAGGAACTTTTGAAACTGGAAACAGTATAAAAGTTACAGCTGGAACACAATTAATCGGCGGTCAACAAAACTGTTCTTTATCAATGGAAACAGAAACATATGACGCTTCTACAAAAGATTCAGGAGTATGGAGTGAAGAAGAAGCTGTTGGTGTTAGCTGGAGTGTTGATTGCGACGGGTTAATAGTAGTTGATGACGCTGGTTTAAAAGCGTTATTTGACGCATGGAAAGGACTTACTACAGTAGATATAAAATATGGAACATCTACAAAATATAAATCAGGAAAAGCTATAGTTGAAAGTTTATCTCAAAACTCTAGTATGAAAGAAAAATCTACTTGGAGTGTTACTTTCAAAGGAGTAGGCGAATTAACTGAAAATTCAGGTTCATAGGAAATGGAGGATGGATAAATGAAAGTTCTAAAAATAGGTAATAAAGATTATGTAGTAAAATTTACAAGTAAAGTAATTAGAGAATTAAATGCAAAAGGAATAACTCTTAACACTCTATTAGCTGATATGGAGCAACTAAAGTTAGATAATTTATACGATACTTTTTACTTTGCTATAAGAGATATGAACGGAATTAAATCTATAGATGAAGCTTTAGAAGTAGTCGATCAGTTCTATGAAGATGACGAGAATAACGATATAGAAAAGTTCTTTATGATCCTTTTAGAAGAATATGCTAATGCTATGGGTTTGGGAAAAAAGTTCAAGGAAGTAATGGCACAACAGAAGAAGAAAACGAAATAAGTGAACAGGAATTTATTCATTCTCTGTTTGTTGAGATTGTGGGGAGCTTAGGCCATTCTCCACAATCTTTTTTTATATTAGAACCAGTAGAGTGCATGGATATAATAGAAGCTGCTAGAAAAAGATTCCAATTTGAACACGAATTAAACTATATAGCAATATTGAATGCAGTAGGACCTATATTCAGTAAAAATTATAAATATAAAGATGTGTTCAAAGAAAACAAAGCTAAAAAAGAAGTAACAGAAGAAGAAAAGGAAGACATGAGAAAAATGTTAGAAGACTGGTAGAAAGGAGGAAAACAATTGGCAAGTACAGAAACTTTGCAAGTCAAGATTATAGCAGACGCTTCTAGTCTATCTAAGGAGCTTAGTAATGTATCTAAACAACTTAGAAATACAGAATCCGATCTAGAAGGACTTACTAAAGTCGGCGAAGGTATGCAGAAAGTAGGAAAAGTTATAACTGGCGTTGGAGTTGCTATAACAGGTATGATGGCTGGTGTAATCATGAAAGGAGCAGAATGGCAGGCTTCTATTGAATCTACACAGTTCCTATATGACAATTTAGATAAGTCGGTTCAAAAGGCAATAACAAGTGGTGCTGAAAATTCTAGAACAATTGGCTTAACTAATCAACAATACAAAGCTGGCGCTACTTCTATTGCTACTTACTTTAAGAACTTAGGAATGACATCTGAAGAATCTGCAAAACTAAGTGGTAAAACTATGAGTTTAGTTGCTGACTTAGGAGCAGTAGCAGACGTACCTTTTGATGAAGCTTTAAATGACTTTAAATCAGGGCTTATGGGTAAAAAAATTGCCCCTAGTTACAGAAATGTAGCTTAGAAAATTGGTCAAAATCGGTAGAACTCTTTTAGGCAATATGCTATAATATACATGAGGTGATTTATAAATATGGAGCATATTGGAGAAAGGTTTAATAAATTAACTATTATAGATTTTGTAAGAAAAGATAAACGTTATAGAAAGTATTATTTATGTAAATGTGATTGTGGAAATACTAAAATAGTTAGATATGACTGTTTAACTTCAAATAACACTCAATCATGTGGATGTGTATTAAAAGAAAGTGCAAAAAAAAATGGGAATAAAAATTTTAAAGATTTAACAGGAAAAAGGTTTGGAAGACTAATAGTTTTAAATTTAGAAAATAAAACGGATAAATATTACGGCAAGTATTATTTATGTAAGTGTGATTGTGGAAATACTAAAATAATAAAAGGTACACAATTAACTACCGGTAAAACTAAATCATGTGGATGTCTTAATTCAGAATTATCTTGTAAAAGAATGAAAGGTAATAATAACTGGAATCATAAACATAAAGGTAAGAATCATCCTAATTACAATCCAAATTTAACAGATGAAGAAAGATTAGACAAAAGGGATATTGTTGAAAATATAAATTGGAGAAAATCGGTTTATGAAAGAGACAAATACACATGTCAAAAGTGTAATGTAAAAGGAGATAAAGTCAAATTAAATGCACATCATATAAGTAATTATAGTAGTGATGAAGATAATAGATTTAATATAGATAACGGAATAACTTTATGTGTTCATTGTCATAAAAAATTTCATCACGATTATGGGATAAGAAATAATAGTTATAAACAAATAGAAAACTTTTTAAAAGACAATACCGAGGTAAATAAATAGTTTAAAAACTATTTATCACCGTAACGCATAGGAATTGAACCTATGCTTTTTTTATAAAAAAGTATAGAATAAAATATTCCCACGAGTGACCGATACCTTAATATTAAGTTAAAGGTAAATATGTATGCTGAACTATATGGTGACATATAGAAGTAGAGGATAAAAAGCCTTTACGATAACAAAATTGAATTATGAAGCCTTAGACAAATATGGGATTTCTTTAAGTGCAAATCAAATAGCACAATCAGATTATGTTAAGTCTTTAGGTAAGACTTGGAATCAACTTTCAGAAAATGAAAAGATGATGGCTGCTTATTACGAGATTACTAGACAAGGTGCTTCTGCTCAAGGTTTAGCTGCTCAAGAAGCAGGTAGTTTTGCTATGCAAATGAGATTACTTAAACAATCCATAGGTGAAACAGTAGGAGAACTTGGAGCTGTACTACTTCCACTATTAGAACCAGTAGTTCAAAAGTTTCAAGAAGTAGTTGATAAAATTAGAGAATGGGTTCAAGAACATCCTAAACTAGCACAAGGAATTATGGTTGTAGTAGGAGCTATAGGGCTATTAATGGCAATATTAGGACCTATTATAATGTTAGTAGGAACTATATTAGCTAACTTAGCTATTTTAAGTGCTTTATTTACAGGAGCATTAGCACCTGCTATCCTTGCAGGAGTTCTAGCATTCGGACAATTCATTGCTATAGCAGCTATAGTAGGATTAGCAATTGCAGCTATAATTCAAATAGGACAATACTTAATAGAAAACTGGGATCAGATAAAAGCTAATGCTATAGAAGTATGGAATAACATATGGAGTGTAATTACAGCAGTAGCTCAAGGTATATGGAATGTATGTACTACAGCTTGGGAAGGACTAAAATCAGATACACTTGCAGCGTGGGACTTTATTAAAAATACAGCAAACACAGTATGGAATGCTATTAAAGAATATATAATTCAACCTATTATAGACGCATGGAATACAGCTGTTCAAACTTGGGAAAGCTTAAAAACTTCTTGTCAAAATGCTTGGGATACTATAAAAGGATACGCTCAGTCAGCATGGGAAGCAGTTAAAAATAATATTATCAATCCTATTAAAAGTGCATGGAGTACAGTAACAGAAAAAGTAAGCAGTATAGTTAAAGCTTGTCAAGACGCTTGGAATACAGCTAAAAGAACAGCTAAAGACGCTTGGGAATCTGTAAAGAAAGCTATTAGTGATCCGATTAATAAAGCTAAAGATGCAGTTAGTAAAGCTATGGACGCTATTAAAAGAGCTGTTAATGTAAGTTTAAAACCTAAATTAACTTTACCACATATATCTGTTAGTGGTAAATTATCATTGAATCCACCTAGTGTACCAAAGATCTCTAAACATAAATGGAGCCTTAGATAGAAATATCTATTGAAAATCGGTTAAATTCGGTGAACATCTTATTAATAAGAAAATACCGAGCCAAGCTAATGAAAGTCAATAAAAGTAATTAGAAGGTGTAACGACTAGGTTATGAGTTATGACAAACAATAATTAACCCACGAAAAACCGACATCTTAATATTAAGTTAAAGATGATGATATAGTCTGAACTTACTGGTGACAGTAAGAATTATAGGATAAAGAGCCTATAAGATAACAAATTGGTTGCATGGTATTCTAAAGGTGCTATATTCAAAAGACCTACTGTATTTGGTGGTATGGGTGTCGGTAGAGTGTTGCCGACGTTAAATCGAGCAAAATCGAAGAAGGCTACGTTCGTTGCAAATATTATAATATCAATAAAAATGTGGTATAATATAGGTAGGGATAGATTTAGATTAGCTACCTAAATTGATAAGAAGATTTCCGAAGCTTCTTCCCTTATTTTTTATCGGAAGTAAACTGTCGGAGGTTTATATGAGAAAATTAACTTATGAATATGTAAAACAATATGTTGAAACTGAAAGTAATAGTGGTTGCTTACTTTTATCTAATGAGTATAAGGGAAATAAAATTCCTTTGGAATTTAGGTGTAGATGTGGCGAAACATTTTACAGAAGGTTTGATAATTTCAAAACTAGAAAATTATATCTTTGTGAAAAGTGTTCTAAGGTAAAGAATAATAAAAGCAAAACATTTAAGTATAATGAAGTTTTAGATTATGTATTAAAGAACGGACAAGGGACTATATTATTAAGTAATAGTTATAAAAATTCTTCTACTCCATTGACTTTTAAATGTAGATGTGGAAAAGAATTTAAAACAACGTTTAGTAAGTTTAAGGCAAGTAACAAAAGACAATGCAATAAATGTTCAAATAGACATAAGATGTCTTACGATGAAGTCCTTGAATATGTAAATAAAACTGAATGTACTTTAGTATCTAAAAAGTTTAAAGGCATTGATGATAAACTTGTTTTTAAATGCAAGTGTGGAGAATTATTTGAAAGAAGTTTTTATAATTTTAAGATTTTTGAAAAAAGATGCCCTAAATGTAGGGAAGATGAAAAATCTTTAAATATGTCTTTAGAATATAAATATGTTAAAAAATATATTGAAAGTAATGAAGCGAAACTTCTTAGTAATGAATATATAAATGCTAAAACTAAATTAGATATTCAATGTAAATGTGGGAGAAAATTTAAAGCAGACTTTGATAAAATAAAATCTAGAGGGAAAGTTAGATGTAATGTGTGTTCAAAGAAAACATCTACTAAAGAATTTATTATAAGTCAAAAGTTGAAAGCTTTAAATATTAAATATATAGAGCAATATAAATTTGATGATTGCATATATAAAGATAAGCTTATATTTGATTTTTATATACCTAGTTTAAATACTTGCATTGAATATGATGGAGAAGGACATTATAAGCCTTTTAGATTTAACAAAGATAAGGAAACTATGCAAAAGAAACTAGAAGAAACTCAAATTAGAGATGCTATAAAAACACAATATTGCAAAGATAATAATATAAAGTTAATAAGAATACCATATTTTGAATTTGATAACATAGATGAAATACTTAAGTGCCTTTCATAAGGCGCTTTTTTAATGCAATGAATATGCTAACATCGAGGTAATTTTATAGATTGCGAAAGGCTATAAAATACCGTAACGCGTAGAGGGTGAATAAATATAATCCCTCCAAGAGTGTTCGACAACTTTAATAGTTGAAAATGTACGCTAAACTAGGTCGGAATTGACCGACCGATGAAAATGAGGGAAACCTCTAGAGTATAGGATAAAAAACCTATAGATAATAACAAATTGGATGCTCATAACGGAATTGGATCTGGAGCAGAAGCTATCCTTCCAATAGATAAGCTTCCAGAAATATTAGGATTAGATAAGATGAACGAAAGCATAAATATAAACATTGATAATTTCAACAACAACAGAGAACAAGACATAAATCAATTAGCAGAAGAAATAGCATTTTATTTAAAAAGAAAAAGATTTTAAAGGAGGATAAAGATGGCAAAGAATTTCACTTTTAATGGAACTACAAGTACATCTAAAAAATTAAAGTGTAAGGATATTAACCATCTATCCTTCGCTTCTAAATCATACGAAAGTATTAAAATACCTGGTCGTACAGGAAACTTAATTATTGATGATGGTTCATTTGAAAACAAAGTTATAGAAATAACAGCTTTACTAGATTTAAGAGGAAAAACAAATGCTGAAAAGAAAACAGCTATAAACGGATTAAAAACATGGCTTATAAAACCAGTAGGATATAAGACTTTGCTATTTGATGATACAATACAATATCAAGCTATATGTCAAGGAGTAGAAATCGGGGAAGCATTTAATGACTACTTAGAATTAAAAATCTCCTTTGAAGTGGTGGAGGTGTTTAGTTAATGATACCTAAATTATACCAAAAGGACGGAACAACACTTATAGGGAACTTAACAAACTGTATAGAATGTTTAGTAGAAGAAGAACGCAACGGAATATTTGAAATAACTCTAACATATCCAAATGAAGAAATAGCTTCTTCTTTAGTATACGATAATATAATCATATGTGATGCTAACGATACTCTTAAAAACCAAAAGTTTAGAATATATGATACTAGAAGAATGATGAATGATACTATAGATGTATATGCTAGACATATATCTTTTGATTTAGCTTACGACTATATAAATTCAATAGATATTACCAATCAAAGCTGCGAATATGCTTTAAATACTATATTCAGAAGTTCACAGTTTAGTGCAGGATATGTAGGACATTCAGATATAGTAAACGCACAAAATTATAAAATAAGTAATTGCAATGCTTTAGAAGCTATAGCAGGAAAAGAAGGTTCTATTATAGATACTTACGGAACAGGAGCAGAAATACTAAGAGATAATACTGACATATATGTTTTAAATAGAAGGGGAAATGACAACGAAGTATCTATAGAATATGCTAAGAACTTAACTGGATTTGAACTTCAAGAAAACACAGATGATCTTATTACTAGAATAATTCCCTTTGCTACTTATACTCCAGAAGGTGGAGAACAAACTAGAGTACAAGGCTCAGCTGTAGATAGTTCATATATAGGAAATTATTCTCACCCTTTTATAGCAGAATTAGATTTTAGCGATAAATTTGAAGATAATGAAGTACCAACTACTGCAAAGCTTAATACTATGGCTCAACGATATTTTGAAGAAAATAAATGCGACCTTCCAAAACAAAACTGGAAAATAGAATTTATTCCACTATCTAAATGTGTTGGCTATGAATCTATTGAAGATGCAATTAGTTTATGCGATACAGTAACTATAAGAGATACTAGATACAGCATAAATACAAAAGCTAAAGTAATCAAAACAGTATATGACGTACTTAGAGAAAGATATGACAGCATGGAACTTGGAGAACCTAGAACTACTTTAGGCGACATAGTAAATACAGGTAGTGAAAAAGGAGAACAAGGACCACCAGGGCCACAAGGACCAAAAGGTGAAGATGGAAATATAGGAGATTTCCCTGATAGTGTTCCTGCTAAACCAGTATTAACAACAACACTTTTAGGATTTGCTAGTATTCAACTTGATTGGACATATGAAAACAAACCTTACTATTGGTATGAAGTATATGCTAGTAAGACAAAAGACTTTACTCCAAATTTATTTGATATTATTCATAAAGGACAAACAAGTTCATTCTTATTCCAAGCTAAACCAGGCGAGACTTGGTACTTTAGAGTTTGTGGTGTTAATAGTTACGATCATAGAAGTGGATTCTCAGACCAAAAGGAAGTTATAACAACTAAAGTTGATGACTTGTCTAATTACTTCACAACAGCTGCTATAGGCCATGCAGTAGTTGGAAGCCTTACAGCAGATTATATGACAGCTGGGATATTAAAAGGTAACTGGATAGATGCTAAAAATTTATCAGTTACAGATGGTAATGGCAAACGTACTTTAGACATAGATAGTTATGGTAATGTTGCTTTAGACGTAACTACTTTTAAAATAAATAGCAATGACATAAGCGATAATTTAAGTAATATAACATCTAGATTGACAACTGCAGAAAATAAAATCACTCCTACTGCTATTAAAAATACTGTATCAGAAGATTTTTATACTAAAGGACAAACAGACACAGCTTTTGCTACTAAGTCAGAAGTTACTCAAACTGCAGATGAACTTCAAATAGCAATAAGTAAAACAGGTGTGCCTAATTTAATTACCAATGGAGATTTTAGTAGTCAGTTAAAATTCTGGTATCCTTGGAATTCAACTACAGTATATGAAACTTCTGGAGCTAAGAAAGTTCATGTATCTCCTACTTCCACTAGTGGTACTATAACATTCGGTGTTCAATTGCCAGCATTCGACGTAGAGCAAGGCAAAACATATACAGTAGCATTTTGGGTGGAAAGTAATAAAATATCTATATTAAATTATAACTGGTTAATGAATGGCGGCGAAGGTATACAAAGAATAGGAAATGTTGAATTCTCTACAACTGATGGAGTTATGGTTAGATGTAGCATTACATTTACTTCATTATATACTAGAAATGTTAATATAATGTTAGGATATGAAGGCACATATTCTAGTGATATTTATTTCAGAATAGCAGAATCTTGTTGTTATGAAGGTACAGTAGCTTATCCTTATAAAAAATCAGATAATGAAATATATTCTGGAATTACTTTTGTAGATATGGAAGGCTTAGGAGTAAAACATACTGATGGTTCTATTTCTAAATTAACAGCAGAAGAACTTCAATTTACTAATACTTTACAACAAAAGAAAATGGCTATTAAGAAAGGTACTTTATATGCTTATGATATAAACAGTGGAGCTTTGCTTGGTATGTTTTCATCTAACAGAGTAGGAGATATGTATAAAGGAGTTACTACTGGTATAGCAGGTTCTTCACATTACTATGCTATAGGTGTTACTGGAGAATTAGCTGATACTGATGAATTATCAATGACTCCATATATATTAATAGCTCAACAAGACTTAACTAATTTCCTAGGAAAAGACATTATAAATGCCGGTATAAACTTTATGAATACTAATACTATATTCCATAAACCTGCTGTTTTCAAAGTATCACCAATTTTCCCGGATGGTGTAACATTCGATATAAATGGAACATTTACTAACTTATATTTCCAAAATAACACAGCTTATCTAGAATCTAACCTTAATCTTATTACTGGAGGTTCTTATTATGGTGGTGGACTTTATGGAGAAGATACGACATCTATAGGATATAAACTAAACGGTGCATATACAGATGTTATTAAATTATATACTTCAATACAAGAAATAGACTTTTTAAGACCTCTTAATATGAATGATTTTGGTATATTTAATGGTTATATAGCTTCAGGTTCTGATATACGAGTAAAACATGATGTAGATGAATTTACTAATTGGGAAGATTATTATAATTTTTATATGTCACTTAAACCAAAGACATTCAAATATAATAGTGATGAGAATGAAGAAACACATATAGGATTAATAGCGCAAGAAGTTAACGAAAGCATATCAGAGAATAATCTTAATAGCGAAAATTTAAGCATAATTAAAACTGTTAAAGATGAAAATATGGACAATGGCAAAAAATACAATATAGTTTATCAAGAATTAATATCTCTTAACATGAAAATGATACAAAAACATGAAAAAGAAATACAAGAACTCAAAACTATAATATCTCAACAGCAAGAAATTATTAATCAATTGCTAACAGATAAATAAAATAGATTATTAAAGGAAGGTGAATGATCTTAATGAATATTAATAGAGATTTTTTAATTGTATTAGATGTTAAGAGTGGGGAAGTAGATTCCCCAAACATCTATTATTTTAATACAGATAAAAATACTTCCAATCTATATGTGCAAATGGTCCTACGAGAAACAACAGTAGAAGTTACTCCAATAGAAAATGCAGCAGAGTATTCTATAAAAGCTAATATATTAAAGCCTAATATGGTAGCTAAAGAAGTTGAAGGAACTTTAGTAAATCCAGAAAAGGCCATATATGAATTTAAGTTACCAGCTGATTGCACAGATTTTAGTGGTAATGCTAAGATAGAATTTGAAGTATATACAGGAGACAAAATAGCAACATCTTTTACTACTAAGTTTAAAGTAAATGGTTCTATATTAACAGAGCAAAATAAATATATAGAAGACAGCTCAGACTATCCTATATTAAAAGAACTTATGGCCGAAGTTGTGGAAATAAATAAAACTGCTAATGAATTAGACACTACTATAAGAACACTTCAAGCTGATATGATAGAAGCTAATGAAGAGATGAAGACTAATGAAGTAACTAGACAAGCTAATGAGACTACTAGAGTTGCTAACGAAGAAGCTAGAAAAGAAGCTGAGAGAACTAGAGCTAGTCAAGAAGCTACTAGAGAGGGGCAAGAGGCAACTAGAATAGCTAATGAGAACGAGAGAAAGACTGCTGAGAACCAAAGAAAGGCTAACGAAAATGTTAGAATTGCTAACGAGAATGAGAGAAAATCAGCAGAAGCTAGTAGAGTATCAGCAGAGAATACTAGAGTTGCTAATGAAGAAGAAAGAAAAGCTAATGAAGCTAATAGAGTAGTTGCTGAGGAAATAAGAAAAGCTAATGAAGAAGCAAGAATAGCAGAACACGAAACATTTAGAACTGAACAACAAGCTATGAAGACTGAATTAGCAGAAGTTAAAGCAGAGAATGCTATTCTAATGGGAAATGATAAGAAGATAGCTGACAGAATGACTCAGGTAGAGATTAGTGATAAGAGACAATATGTTATCATGGAAGGGCTAATGAACTCCGCCGGAGATGGATATCTAAAGATAGAGGATACTGGTAATGATACTACTCTATATAATTCAGTAGAAGGATTTGTTGATGTCAAGAATATAGTTGGTAACACTATGGTTAATAGTATCAAGAACCCTGATGATGAGTTTACTCTTAACGCAGATATTAATACTAGTGGGCAATCACTAACACTAACTACAGCAGTAGATAATGGACAAGTAGATGTATTAGCAGAAGGTAATACTATGGTAAATGTTTGCGACCAGCAAGAAGCTGTAGCTATTACTAAGAGTTATGCAGTAGAAAGTGGTAATCATGTTGCACTACAAGGAGAGTATGATGGTAAAGCTAGACCAGTTGTTACTGGTAATACTTTATGGATAGATAATGATACGGAAGAATTATTGACTGAGTTTGACGATACTAAGAATTTAAGATTGCAGTCATCTTTCGAGGATAAGGTAGTAACTCAAGAAATGGTAGATAATGGAAAAGAATTAGCAGAGAACTTAGGTAAGTATCGTGTGGATTATAAAGTTACTGGTAAGAATAAGTTTAAGCAAAATTGGGTTGATGGTAAGGCTATAGGATTTGATAACGGGGAGTTATACGATAGTGCTAATTGGACTTCTAATATAGAATATATAAGAGTTGAACCTAATTCGCAATATATATTTAATGTTAAAAGTAGTGTTAGTACATTTTTTGCAGTATTTTATGATTCAAATAAAAAATCTCTCGGTGGAAAACAAATTTGGGATTCTTTTATAACTCCTAATAATTGCAAATATGTAAGATTTTATGTATCTATTGGAAACAAAGAATTATTTACTCAACTAGAAGAAGGAATAACAAGAACTGACTACGAACCATATAAAGAAAGTATCAAGACATACTACCTTAATAGCCCACTACTAGAAGGTGATACTATCGAGGAAAGTAATGGTAATGTATATCATGTTCATAGATATGGCAAGGTAGTATTAGATGGTAGTGATAACTATGACTGGGGAGCTTATAACTTAACAGATGATTATCCTAATGTGGCTGGATTCTATTTTAAAATACCTAATAAAGATTCAGGATATATTTTATGTGATAAATTACCTGTTAATAATGGGTATATTTTACAAGGAAGAATTGATAGAAATGAAGAAGTTATTGGAGGTAAAGATAGACAATATATTAAATTTACTATACTTAGAAGTAAATTATCTACTTTGGATATAAGCGGGGCAAAACAATGGTTGTCCAACAATCCACTAACAGTAGTCTACCAGCTAGCTTCACCAACTAGAGAACTAATCTCACAATCCGACACCATCCTAACAGATAGCTATGTGAACGGACATCTAGATTTTGATAGTGCAGTACCTATAGAGAAAGTTCAATTCAAAGAAAACTTTAATACAGCTTGTAAATATATATATGCTTCTACAGAGTACATAATTCAATTTGAATCAGATAATAATGGTAAAATTGATAAGTTGCATTTAGCTGGTTCAAATAGTAATACTGATGTCAATGTAGTTAAAGGTATTAATAAATTTAGACATACTACTAATTCTACATTAGGAAGTAAGAGTGTATTAATCACTGGTATCGGCTTCAATGCTTCTAACATAGTTGTTACTGAAGCTATCGAACAAGACTTTGGATACTTTACTGGTATGAAGAGTGTAGGAGAGCTAGAGGAAAATACAATAGAAATAGTTAGTGCTAATGGAACAGATTCAACAACAGAAGGTTATCTATCTAACTCAAAGCAAATCCTACTAAACGAACCGCTTCGTGCTGTCGGAGATACTAAAGACCGATTTGTACAGATAGATGGTAAGTGGTATGTAGAGAGAAATTGTGCTGAAAGAAATTATGAAACTGATGACGAGACTAACACTTCCTATAAAACAGATAAAGTTAAGACTGTATATACATTACCTTCACCAACTTACGAGCCAGTAGAAATTGCACCAACAGTCAACACATATACTGACGTTACTCATATCACTAACAACTCAACAATACCAATGAATATGCCAGTAGTTAACAGCGGTTATGAGCTAATAGCGAAACCTAGCACTAAGTATACAGTAGTAGGAATAACTAATGGTCGCATAGGAGATAGCACTATAGTAAACGGAACAATAACAACTCCAGCAACTATCACAGATAACTTCTTAAGACCTTACGGTACTGGTACTACTAGCAAAGTAATGCTATTAGAAGGAGAACCAGCTAATATACCTGGATACTTTAAAGGAATTAAGAGTGTGTTTGAAGATAAAGTTACTGAGGATGGCAAGTATGCTTGTAAAGTTAGAGTATATAATGATTTAGGAGAAGAAACAGTACAAACTCTATACTTAGATGAACCACTGTATAATACTAATAATATAACAATATACAATGACAAGCTGGGATACTGGAAGAATTATGATATAAGAGATTATCAAGATGGTGACTTTGGTACTTATTTAACAGACATGACTAAGACAGTATATCAACTAGCAGAACCAGTATTTGTACCACTAATAGATAACTGTCCTAACTGGGTAATAGGTTCTTGGGATAATTGTTCTATCCATTTTGATAGTATTATTCCACTATTATCTACTAGATACAGATATACTGGTAACGTACCTAGTGTAGTTACTATGAGCGAAGATATAGATACAGTTAGTAGCATATCAGACGAACAAGATGCGTTATTGATTGATATGGCAACTGAATTAGCAGTAATGAAACTTACAATGTAGGAGGTGAGAATATGTTATATAGAACACTTAAGAGATGTATCGAAAGAAAAAATTACGAGAGTAAAGAAGCTATGGCTGAGAAAATATCAATAATATATGCTAGTCCCAATAGTCCATTAACAGCAGCTCAATACGAAGAACTAATGGCAATGTTAGAAGTATAGATAGGAGGATTTATTTGATCCTCCTTTTTTATTTAAGTAAAAAGGAGGTAATATTATGGATATAACATTTTTAAATGATTATGTAGTGTTAGTAGTTGTAGGTATATGCTTATGTATTGGATATGTTTTAAAAAACAGTTTTCCAAAACTAGATAATAAGTATATACCCTTAATTATGGCTATTTTAGGTGTAGTTCTTAATGTATGGATATCAAAAGAAATCACTCCAGATATATTATTAGCTGGTATGTTCAGTGGATTATCCAGTACAGGACTACATCAATTATTTAAAAACATCATTGGAGGTGATAAATAATGAAATCTGCTTATGGATTTATAAGATTTGATACTATAGATGAATTTAAAAATTGGATTACTAATTTAAAGGTAACTAGAACAGTTAATAAACTTCAAATCCACCATACTGGATCACCAGATTATAGTTGCTTCTTTAAAAGTAATGGAACCACAGAAGATGAATTAACTAGACAAAACAATATGAAAAGCTTTCATGTTAATTCAAGAGGAATGAGTGACATAGCTCAGCAACTAACTATTTTCCCTAATGGAAAGATAGTAACAGGAAGAAGCTTCAATAAAAATCCAGGAGGTATTACTGGTTGGAATAGTGGAGCAGTATGCATTGAAATATATGGAAATTTTGATAAAGGGCAAGATAGTATAACAGAAGCACAAAAGAAAGCTGTTATAGCTTGTTACGGAGAGTTATGTAAGAAATTTAAATTAACACCCAGTACAAACACTATTAGATGTCATGCTTGGTTTACAAGTGGGGGAACTTACTTGGGAGACTACTATCCTTCCAAATCAAGAAAATCCTGTCCTGGTACTGCATTCATGGGATTTGGAAACAGCAAAGCTGCAATAACAAATAATTTCATTCCTTTAGTGAAAGCATACATAAACGGCAATACTCAATCTATTCCTACAGAACCACAGAAACCTATGGCAGAAGCTAAACCTACTACAGAAGGTAAATATATAGTTAGATACTTACAAACAGTTCTAAATAGTCAATATGGAGCTGGATTAGTAGTAGATGGATTATATGGTCCTAAAACAGAAGCTGCTATAAGAACATTAAAGGTAGGTTCTAAAGGAGATCATGTAATATGGTTACAGAAAGCATTAGTTAATAGAGGACAAAAGATATCAGTAGATGGCATATTCGGCAATGCTACTAAAGAAGCAGTTATAAAATACCAAAAGTCGAGAGGACTTACAGCTGACGGTTTAGCTGGTAAAGATACTCATAAAAAAATTATAAATGATTAGGAGGTGAATATAATGGCTTGTAAACCTAAGAAGAAAAAGAAATCTACTAAAAGACCTAAATAATTAAGCAGGAGGAATTCTATGAGAGAATATATAATAATGATAGCTTCTATAATAACAGCACTTACTGTTATTTCTACTACTTGTTTCAAAATATATATATTCTTTAGAAATCTAGAAAAAAAGTATGATGAAATGAATGATATTCTAAAAAACAATACCTTATTCATTTTAAAAATTGCAGTGTTAGACGATCAATTACCATTGACAGATAGACTTCATGCAGGAGAATTATATATGAATCTTGGTGGAAATGGAGCAGTAAAAAAAAAGTATCAAGAATTATTAAAAGAATGTAATTAATAATAAAAGCTAGAGGACTTAATATCCCCTAGCTTTTTTTTAACTATTCATAGCAGGATGAACAAATTTTTGTTGGTCAAAATTATCATATAATCTTTCAGCTGTCATATTTTCAAAATTTATATTTGCTATATCATCAGTTGAATAAGTAGAAGATAATGCTAATATTTTTATATCATTACCATATTTATCAGTTCCTGCAGCATTACATATGATTTTTATAGTGTCATAATTTTTTAACTCATCTTTATTTTTTATTTTTTTGAAAAAGTTAAGTGTATCATATTTATAAGATTTTGCTAGAGTGTCAGTACTCCAAAATGTTTCTACATATATTTCAACAGTTATCGTATTTTCATTTTCAGTCATCTGCTCAAAATCATCTCCAAATACTTCTTTTGCACAGTCTTCTATTGTTTTATTTTCTTCTTTAACTTCTTCTTGTTCTTCTATAACATCATTTCCCTTAGCAGCTTCAACCTTTTGATTACTTGCAGTAACTTCATTTGTACTTGTATTTTCTGTATTACTGCATCCTACTGCTATCCCCACTATAACACCAAATATTATACCTAAATTTCTCACTTTTTTATTTAATTTCATAATAACATCCCCCTTAAATTTATTATTTTTAAAATTCTATTCAATTAGATTATTTCCTCTTTGTAGAC
>OOCW01001225.1_pt1 | contig 19132 bp, 19 predicted proteins | sample 1671201 | NCBI WGS metagenome assembly OOCW01 (sample SAMN06348132, study PRJEB24527) | human gut metagenome | biome: human gut; feature: ankylosing spondylitis patient; material: feces | host: Homo sapiens | place: China | collected 2015-10
CTATCCTAACTATTGCCATCCTTCTGCAGTTATTTATAGTAAATTGCCCTCCTCCTGGTGATATAAAAGGTGTTGGAGTTTGTCCACCTCCTGGTTGTGTAAATGGATTAGGAGTTTGTCCTCCTCCAGGTTGTGTAGCTTGTGGATCATTATCTTCTGGTAAGTTGTTATTTTCTCCACCTTCGTCATATTCATCATAAATCTCGTAATATTCAGGTGGCATAGAAGGTTCAAATAATTTAGCAACTTCTGTGTATTCATGTTTAATATCTGCATTAGGATATCTATTTCTTAACTCACTAAGATATAAAGCCATAAAGTTGAAATAACTTTCCCAATATTCTTGCCAATAATTTTTTTTCATTGTTGACTCCCCTTTTTATGATATAAATATTGTCCTATATATCATATGTAAATATTAGGAAATGGTTCTTATTTATTTGAGATAACATTTACTAATAATACTTTCATAATATCCCTCCTTAAATTTGTATTTTTCTTTTTAGTTATAAAATAATAGTTGGAGTTAACTTTAAATCAAGAACTTTTTTTAAAAAAATTAGGTACTTTATTATAAGGTACCTAGTTAGTGGATTTCAATGGTTGAGACGAATCGTAGAAATAATAATTTATAAGTTTCTCTAAAAGTAAAAAACTATTTGCTAAAATTTAGCAAACAGTTTCTTTTGATTCTTTAGAAAAAGTATAATAACTATACATACTTGTTAATATAACTGCAAATAACCATGATATTGGAAATGTGATAGCTATACTTGATATACTATTATATTTTCTTAATAGAACTATTAAAAACATTATTCTGATACCACAAAAACTAAGCAAGGTGATAACCATTGGTGGTATTGATATCCCCCTCCCTCTAATTTGACTGCTTAAACATTCTAAAATAGCGTATAAGAAGTAAAATGGGAAAGTTATTGATACAATATTCCCCCCATACCTAATAACCTCACTATTAGATGTAAATATACCAAAAATATATTTTGAATTTATTATCATTAATGTACTTACTCCCATAGTAATTATTGCACTTACAATCATTGCAGATTTGATACCTCTATTTATTCTATCGTACTGACCAGCTCCATAGTTTTGACCAACAAATGATACTAATCCTTGACCTAATGTTATAATAGGTAAATATAGAATCAATTCTATTTTAAAATATGCGGTAAATGCAGCTATGGCATCTACTCCAAATGAATTTATCTGAGACTGAATAATTATATTTGATAAAGTAATTACAATTGATTGAACTCCAGCTGGAATTCCAATCATCAGTATTCTTCTAAATATTTCCTTGTTAAATATACTCAGGGTAAACTGTAATTTTGGCTCTTCTATACGTCTGTAAAAATAAACAATTGTTAATATTGCTGTAAGAGCTTGAGATAAGAAAGTTGCTACGGCAGCTCCTTCTACACCCATTTTTAATATTACTATGAAAATAAAATCTGCCCCAACATTGACTAGACCACCAAAAATTTGGAACTTCATTGGCGATTTAGAGTCTCCTATTGCTCTTAAAATACCACATAAAAGATTATATATAACTACAGATATCATACTTAATGTATATATTCTTAGGTATTTGATGGCTATATCTAGAATACTATCTGGCGTATTCATATATCTTAAAAATATTGGTGCAAAATATATCCCGATTATTGTTAATATTAAACCACCAAATAATCCGACCATAAAAACTGTCTGAATTATATTTTTTAATCCTTTTTCATCTTGTTTTCCATAAATATGTGCAGTTACTACATTTGTTCCAACTGCCATTCCATTAAAAAAGCCAATAAGGCAAGTTATAATTAAACTACTTGCTCCTATGGCTGCTGTTGCTTTTGTTCCACAGAATTTACCAACAAAAATTAAGTCTACAGTATTGTATAACTGCTGTATTAAAGTGCTTGCTAATAAAGGTAATAAAAATACTAAAATTCCCTTTCCTATAGGTCCTTTTGTAAGGTCATTTTGCATCATTCTTCCTCCCCATTATTAAGATGACAAGCTACATAATGATTTTTTGAAACTAACTTTAATTCAGGCTTTTTATCTTTACAGATTTCAATTGAATATTTACAACGATTTTTAAAAGGACATCCTTTTGAAATATCTATAGGATTTTCTGCTTCCTTAATATTTTCAATTTTCTTAGAGTAATTCATGTTTAAATGAAAAGTTGAAGATATTAAAGTTTGTGTATAAGGATGCTTACATTGTTCTTGAAGCTTTCTTCCTGGAATAACTTCAACTAAATTTCCCAAATACATAACAGCAACTTTATCACTTATTTGAGACACTAAATGTATATCATGGCAAACAAGTCCTATAGTAATATTTTTTTCTTTTTGTAGTTTTATAATTAAATCTATTATCTTCTTTTGTGTTAATACATCAAGAGCTGATGTAGATTCATCAAAAATAACAACCTTAGGGTTAAGAGTTAAAGCCCTTGCTATTCCTATACGTTGTCGTTGTCCTCCACTCATATTGTGAATATATCTATTAGAAAAATCCTTCGGCAAATCAACCATTTCTAGAAATTCTTTTGCAATATCGTCCCTTTGATTTTTCTTTATTAACCCAAAGTTGAAAAGAGGTTCACAAATTATATCTCTTACTTTCATTCTTGGATTAAATGCTGTATTAGGGTCTTGAAATACCATTTGAATATGTCTTCTATTTTGGCGAAGTTTTTCACCTTTTAATTTAGTAATATCTTCACCTCCGTATAAAATTTCACCAGATGTTACTTCCTCCAATTGAACTATCATTTTCATTAAAGTACTTTTCCCACATCCACTCTCTCCTACTATCGCAAGAATTTTTCCTTCTTCAAATTCAAGAGAAATATTATCACAAGCAGTTAAAACTTTATTATTAGGAGTATTAAATTTTTTAGTAACGTTTCTTATTTCTAATATATTTTTACTTTTAGACATATAATTTCTCCTCCCAATTTGACACAGAATTAAGTAACTCCTTAGTATATTCATCTTTGGGATTATTTATTATATTATCTCTACTTCCTTGTTCTACTATTTTTCCATCTTTCATAACTATTATTTTGTCAGATATATAAGCTGCTATTGCTAAGTTATGAGTAACCATAATAATACCTGTATTAAACTTTTCTCTAAGTTCTAACATATTTCGTATAATTTGAGATTGAGTAGTTACATCAAGTGCACTTGTTGGTTCATCTGCAATTAAAAGCTTTGGATTAAATGTCATTGCCATGGCAATTCCTACTCTTTGACGCATACCTCCACTTAATTGAAATGGATAGCTTTTCATTATATTATCAGGGTTTGAAAACATCATTTGTCCTAACATATTTATAGCTTTTTTGCTAGCTTCTTCTTTAGACATTTTTTCATGTGTTCTTATGTATTCTATAAACTGATTTCCAATTTTTCTAATTGGATTAATCATTGCTCCACAATCTTGGAAAATCATAGATAATTCAGTTCCTCTAATTTTATTCCAATCATCCATTGAGTAAGATAAAAGGGACTTCCCATTAAATACAATATCTCCATTTGTTATCTTACCTCCTGCTGGAAGTAGCCCCATTATAGAACGTATTAATGTAGTTTTTCCACTACCACTTTCTCCTACTATACTAACTATTTCCCCTGGTTTCATATCCATACTAAGATTTACTATAGAAGGATTCTTATTTCCATATTGTACTGTAATATTGTTGATATTTAGCATAATATAATCTCCTATTTTTATCTTACTTAGCTGGTTTTATATCTGTACTTATCCAGTAGTAGTCTGCAACACTTATCTGTGCACCATCTACAGACTTGTCACTACACATATTACTATTATAGTATCCATGTACCATAACTGCTGCATCATCTATTAATATTTGCTGTAATTTTTGTATCATTTCTTTACGTTTTTCTTCATTCATTTCTGTTGATAATTCTTCATATATCTTATCGTATTCATCATTTTGATATCCACAGTAGTTAGCATTTGATTTTCCATACCAGTTATCTAAGTATCCATATGGATTTCCATCTTGAACTGTCATCCAGTTAGTATTAAGTAAATCATATTCTCCAGATACAAGCATATTCCACTCTGTATCTGCATCAGTTTTCTTAACATTAACCTTTATACCTATCTTTTCAAGTTGAAGTGCTACACCTTCTGCAAAATCAGTTAGGTTTCTACTGTCATATGTAAGAAAGTTTAATTCAATGTTTTTTCCATCTAGTTCTCGATATCCATCTTTATTACTATCAACTATTTTTGCATCATCTAAGATTTTCTTTGCTTTCTCTTCATCAAAAGAAATAGTATCATTTAATTTATCATATCCATAATCTAAAGTGGATGGTAAAACTGAAGCTCCTGGAGTATATAATCCTCCAACAGTTATATTGCATAAAGTGTCATCATCAATTGCTGTAAGAATTGCTTTTCTTAAATCATCATTAGCTAAAACACCATTATGGTTTATATATGCAAATCCTGTTCTAACTCCTACTGTTTGTGATACATTATATTCTGATGATTCTTTTAATGTTTTTAAATCGTTAGCTGTTGTTATGTTTTCTACAACATCAACATCTCCATTTTGAAGAGCCATAGATTTTGTAGTATTATCATCTATAAATATAACATTTAATTTTTCATATGGTACTTCTTCTTTCCAGTAGTTTTCATTGGCTACCATAGATATAGAAATACCTGTATCATATTTATCTATTGCATATGGTCCTGTTCCAACTGGTTTATTAACTAAATCTGATTCCATATCTAATATTGAGAAATATGGATGTGCTAAAGTTTTAGTTAAATCTGTATGTGGTTTACTTGTTTTAATAGTAACCGTTCTAGATTCATCATCTGCTTTTATAGAATCATATTTCATATATACTGAAGGTGCGGAGCTTCCTTTTCCACTGTTTTCTTGTTTATACATATATTCAATAGACTCCACTACTGCTGAAGCTGTTAGCTCTTTACCATTTGAAAATTTAACTCCATCACGTATATGGAATGTCCATTCTGTATTATCATCATTTACTGAGTAGTCATCACATAAATAGTAGTCTGCTTCCATTTGATCATCAAATCTAAATAAAGCTTCTCCTATACCATAACGAGAAACACACCAAGCTGCATTAGGCATTGCTGCTGGATCTAATGAGTCTGAGAAATTTGTACATCCAAAATTTAATATATTTGATGTATCAGCTGTACTACTTGAACATCCAGTTAGCATCGACCCCATCATGGATATTATAAATGCTGTACTTAATAGTTTTATTATTTTTCTTTTAATTTTCATAAGACTCTCCCTTTGTCATTTTTATATTACTTTTTCTATTTCTACTTCTTCTATAGCTTTTTTTGAATCTAAAATATCTCTCAAGTTATCACCTAAAAGATTGTATACTACTACAACTATACATATTGCTAATCCTGGATATATCATTAGCCAAGGACAATCAAGCATATATGCACGTCCTTCATTTAACATTAATCCCCATTCTGCCTGTGGTGATTGTGCCCCAAATCCAAGAAATGAAAGTGATGACAACTCTAATATCATCGTTCCTATATCTGTAGTTGCTGTAGTTATTAATGTTGGTATAATATTAGGTATTATATGCCTTGTAATAATATGTATTGTCTTACATCCGCTTATCTTTGCTGCATAAATATAATCAGTTTCTTTTATTTTTAATACTAAGCTTCTTGATAATCTTGCATATTTAGTCCAGCTTACTACCATTATTGCTATTACTGCATTGTCTACACTTGAGCCCATGATTCCTGCCAGTGAAATTGCAAGTACCATTCCAGGAAAAGATATCATTATATCTGAAATTCTCATAATAATTTCATCTACAATTCCTCCAAAGTATCCAGAAAGTATTCCTAAAGTTGTACCAATTGTAAAAATTGAAATAACAAGTACCAATGATGCTGTAAGAGATATTCTTGTACCATAAACAACACGAGAAAATACATCTCTTCCAAGCTTGTCTGTACCAAATATGTGCTCGCTGCTAGGTGGTTGAAGTGCATCAGATAAATTTCCTTCAAAAGGACTGTATGGTGCTATTATCGGTGCAAATATACCAACTGAAATAATTGCAATGGCAACTACTATAAGCAATGAAAATATTTTATTTTTTTTTATAAATTCCTTAATTTTACTCATGTCTATCCTCTTTCTTTAACCCTTGGATCTAAATATTTATATGAAATGTCTATAAGTAGATTTATTATCATGTAGATTAATGCTATCCACATTACATAGGCTTGAATTAAAGGATAATCATAAGATGTTATTGCTGAAACTGCCATATTCCCAAGACCTGGATAAGAAAATATAACTTCTACTACTGCAGTTCCTCCTAATAAAGAACCAAGTGATAATCCTAGCAAAGTTATAAGAGGTAAAAGAGAATTTGGAAGTACATGTCTTAAAAGAATAATATTTTCTTTTATTCCTCTTGCTCTTGCACCAATTACATAATCTTGATTTAATTCTTCAAGTACAACTGTACGAACTTGTCTTGTGTACTTTGCTGCCATTGAAAATGCAAGTGTTAATACAGGTAAAATCATTTTTTCAATTCCATCTCCTGTAGATACTACTGGCAATAACTTAAATTTTAATGCTATAAAATATAAAAGCATTAAACCTACCCAAAAGTTAGGTATAGATAATCCTAAAAAAGTTGTACCGCTAATAAGAAAATCAATTACTTTATTTTTTTTAACTGCAGCCAATATCCCAAAAGGAACTGCTATTATTAACATAACTATTAATGACATAAAAGCTAATTTTAAAGTTGGAACTAATTTTAATAATATAATATCTATAACAGGTTTTTTTGTAGAATATGAAATTCCAAAATCACCTCTTAAACAAGAACTTAACCAATTCCAATATTGAACAAAAAATGGATCATTTAGTCCCATTGACTCTCTTATCTGTTGAATAACATCTTCACTTGGCATCATTCCAGATGCTGCATACATGGTTCTTACTGGGTCACCAGGTGCTAAATATATCAATGTAAAAGTAATCAAACTAATGCCAAATAGAACTATTATTATTTGTATTATTCTGTTTATCAACTGCTTTTTACTCAATCTGTTTCCCCCTAATATTTATATTTCTCCATAAGTTATCATAGGTCCATCTTTTAATATTGATAAACTTCCAACTTGATATAGAATAATTCCATCTACTTTTGCTATACATGTATGTAGTATATTTCCAAAATAGTCTTTAACTGTTCCAAGTTCATCGCCTTTTGAAACAATATCGCCTACTTTGTAGTTTGAATACCAACACCCTGTATACATAGAGTTTTCATAGATAGTATTTGTTATAACTTTTGTATCATTATTTCTATCTACCTTTTCTCCTGATAAAACGTTAAGTTCTTTTAAAACATTTTTTACATCTATTTTATATTCCTCTACCTCTTCTTTGCTCCATTTACCCATACATCCTCTTTCTATTAAAATCCCTGGTAGTCCTATTGAACCAGCATAGTTATATGCTCCACCACTATTAGATTGAGATTCTACGACATACTTTGGATTAATAGCCATAGCCATTTGCTTTGATTTAGATGTTACATCTTCACTTGCTACACCTTGATAATATACATATGGAGTTAATTCTTCATATCCATCTCCACAATGTAAATCTATGTAATAATCACTTATTTTAAATAATTCTTTTTCCATAAAGTATGCTATTTTTTCACTTACACTACCTTGTTCATTACCTGGAAATACTCTATTTAAATTTTTTCCATCTTCATAAACAACACTCATTGTACGATTTTCAAATCCACTACGATTTATTAATGGCACAATTATAATATTTCCACTTATATCCTCTGGATTTATTTCCTTTGATAATTCTATGGCAGTTTCTATTCCTACATACTCTGCACAATGAACTCCTCCTGTTATCAAAGCAGTTTTTCCTTCTTTTTTACCACAAATTATGGTTATTGGTAGTTTTATATTAGTACCACTTACATTTATGTATCCTTGTTGTTTTTGATTTCTAAACTTACTAAAGTTAGCTAAATTTATATCTTTCATTAAATCACTTCCTCTTTTATAGTTATTCTTTTAAGTAAAATATAAATTATCATATCCTTAAACGTAAAAAAGCACACTTTTTTAAAAAAGTGTGCACTAAATAAACCTATTAGTTAGGCATTTTTAACACACTTATACACCGTAAGTTATGTTTTAACTTATAAAAGCAGGTCTCCTGGCTAAAAAGCATTGTTAGATTTTCCTTCCCAAGTATATTTACTCAGTGGTATAAAAACTAACCCTTTATCACAGTGACGGGATCGCATTGGATTTGCACCAATTTCCCTATTAATTCTTACGAAACTTTTATAATTATATTTTACATTAATCTACATGTTTAATTTATATATTAAGTATAGCATATATTCTATAAATTTTCATAATGCTTTTTTGTATTAAAATTAGTATACTTTAATTTATATAATTAACCTCTTTAATAGTAAAAAAATAAAAGTCCTAAATATAAGGACTTTTATTTTTTTTACTATTATATCATAATTCAACTTTATTAGTTAAAACATCGTATCCTGTATAAGCAAGAGCCAAAGTTCCTATAAGTAACCTTTCATGTCCAAGCTCAGATATTGTAGCATCTGCCATTTCTCTACTATGACCAATTACTCGGCAGTTAGATATTCCTATATTAGGATGAATCGTAGGTACTATATGACTTACATTTCCTATGTCACTAGACCCAAAGTCTTCATTTTCTTCAATATCTTCAATTCCAAGAATTCTCAAATTTTCATTAAAAGCTTCTGATAAATTTTCATGAGTTCTTAAGTCATCATAAGGTAACTCAAATCTTTCCATTTCAAGAGTTGCACCTGTCATAAGAGCTGCTCCTTGTGCTATATTTTTAACTTTTTCTACTAATTCCATAACAGTTTCTTTTTTTGCTGCCCTAAAATAAAATTGTGCTATAGCTTCATCTGGAATTATATTTGCTGCAACTCCACCATTAGTTATTATTCCATGCATCCTAACATCTGGAGTTACATGTTGGCGAAGAGCATCAATTCCATTAAATAATTGTATAACACTATTTAATGCATTTATACCATCTTGTGGACAAGATGCTGCATGAGCATTTTTCCCCTTATATCTAAATTGTAATGGATAAATTGCCGTAGATGTTCCACTAGCACAAGTTTTATCAGATGGATGAAGCATCATAGCAGCATCTAACTCTTCAAATACTCCTTGCTCTGCAAATATTACCTTTGCTCCATCAGTTTCTTCTGCTGGAGTCCCATATACTATTACACGTCCTCCAACTTGATCTAATATTTTACTTAAAATAACACCTGCTCCTGCTGACATTGTTCCTATCATATTATGACCACATCCATGACCTATTTCTGGAAGTGCATCGTATTCACATAAATATCCAACTGTTAAGCCCGGTTTATTACTATCATATACTGCTCTAAAAGCAGTTTTAAGTCCTAAAAATTCTCTTTCTACTATAAAATTATATTCTTCTAAAAATGAAATTAACTTTTCTGAAGATTTAAATTCTTGATTTCCTAACTCTGGATTATGATATATATACTCACTAATTTTACATAATACTTCTTTTAAATTTTGACCTTCATTAAATAATAACTCTTTCATATTCAATCCCCTTTTTATGCCCATCCTATTAATGAACCTATTGTTATAAATGTTATAGCTAACACAAATAATATACATTGAAGTGGCATTACCCATTTTAACCACTTTCCAAAAGGAACACCTGCAATTCCTAAACAAGCTATTAATATTCCTGATGTAGGGAATATTACATTAGAAAATCCATCTCCAAATTGGAATATTAAAACTGTCAATTGACGAGATATGCCTATTAAATCACCAAGTGGTGCTAATATTGGCATTGTTAAAGCTGCTTGCCCCGAACCAGATCCAACAAAAAAGTTTATAAACATTTGTATAGGATACATTATACAAGCTGCTAATAATGGAGGTAATTTTCCTATTACTCCAGCTAAGTTATATAATATTGTATCTATTATACTAGCATTTTCAGCTATTATTACTATAGCTCTTGCAAATCCTATCATAATAGCTGCACCTATCATACCTTTTGCACCTTCTATAAATGCATCTGCCATTTCATCTCCTGAAAGTCTTCCTATTATACCACTTGCTAATCCAGTTACTAAAAATACTGCTGCTATTTGTGGTATCCAAAATCCTTGAGTTAAAACTCCCCATACTATAACCCCTATACAAAGTCCTAATAAAGATAATATTATCTTATGAGTAAAAGTAAATCCATCTTTATCTTCACCAAAATTTGTTAAGTTTTCACGTTTTATTTTATCGCTTTCATAAACTGGACTAAATTCTGGATTTTTCTTAATTTTCATAGCGTACATCATTAAAAATAAAGTTCCTACAGTTGTCGTTATAAACCATATGATTGTACGGTACTCTATACCTGAAAACATTGGTATTTCTGCTATTGATTGAGCTATACCTACTGTAAAAGGATTAAGCATTGCTGAAGAAAATCCTAAAGCACATGCTAAATATGTTACTCCAACAGCCATTATACTATCATATCCTAAGGCTAACATTAATGGCACTAATATAGCAACAAATGGTACAGATTCTTCATACATTCCAAATACTGCTCCACCTAGTGAGAATATAAAAGTTATAATTGGAATAATTAATATTTCTTTCCCCTTAAATACATTAACTATATTAACAATACCAAAATCTATTGCCTTTGTTTTAGATATTAAATTAAAAGCCCCACCTACTATAAATAAAAATGCTATAATTTCAGCACCATCTATAATCCCTTGAACTGGTGCTTGTAATACTTGAAATAAACCTTGAGGTTGATTTTCTACATATTTAAATGACCCATCTACAACTACAGTTTTACCTGCTTCATTAACCACTTTCTCATATGCTCCACCTGGAACTATATATGTAGCAATTGATACAAAAAGTATAATAAGTGATATTATTACTAATGTATGAGGTACTTTCATTCCTTCCCCTGATTTTTTATTAGATTTCTCTTTTCTTGATACTAATAAATTCATAATCCCCTCTCCAATCTTTATTATATTTTAATGTAATAAAAAAATTCGCTTCGCTCATGTCGCCAACGACTTCGTCCGTTGCTCAAAATCTTTTTTTACGCTCAAAACCAATTTATTGATATTACTTACATTAGAAGTTATCTACATTTTTTTAAAGTATTATAATATCCTTAAGCGTAAAAAAAGTCTTGAGGATATCACTCAAGACTATATTTTATAAATTTAAATATAATAAAAATATATCTATCATGATAGCTCCCCATAAATAAATTTATGACAGTCTTATGCATGTTCTGCATAAGCCCAACTATATAACCTTAAAGCATCAGTTATACGTTTCGGCGATATTTCCTTTTGATTTGCTTCTCTGTGCTTAACTCCACAAATCTACTATTAAATATCGCGACCTCTATCTTTTTTTATTTAATTATTAGTATATAGTATATTGTATAGTAACTTTTTTCGTATGTAAACATTAATTTTATAATTTTCAAAAAAATCTATATTTTCTGTATTTTTAGCATTAACATATTATATAAAAATGTTATTATATAATATTTCTAGATTCTCACAAAATTCCATGAAACATTTAATTTACATATATTTATTAATTTTGATTTTTCTAAATCAAAAATATAAAGTAAAAAGTTCTTTAACCGAATCCATTATAACAGTCAAAGAACTTTTTATACCTATTTCAAAACATTGTAATTTTATTTATCCTGTAAGTATGATTCACAAATCATTTCAAGATTATCTGTAATGTGAAATAACACACGATAGAAATTTTCTCTATCAGAATCATTTAAGTTACTTGAAGCCTTACTTACCGCTATAGCAATAGCCTCTTTAAACTTATTGTTTATCTCTATACCTTCCTGTGTAAGCATAATTTTTGTACGATATTTACGTCTAGAATCTGTTTCTACAGGCTTTACAAATCCATTTTTAGTAAGGTCAACTATAGTTCTCGATACAGCAGCCTTATCTTCAATACACAGTTCGCATAGCTCCTTAGCCGTAAGTCCTTCTGGATTTTTACCTAGATAGTGCATATACATTACATGATTTGCTTTTAATCCCATACGCTCAGTTTCAGCAAGTTTAATTTTTTGAATACACTTATATGCCTTTGTTACAGAAGTTGTAAATGACTCGAATCGTTCTATAAGTTCAATCATAACTATCAATATCCTTTTTTACTTTAAGAAACTTTAGCGTTTTTATTGTAGTTTAAACGATTTATTGTAGCATGTTTAAATAATGAAAACGCAAGTATAAATTGTCCTAGATAATATGTACCAAGGCATAAGTAATTTGTTCCTGGAATACTTCCAAATTTATCAAGCATCAGCATAAGGTCTGATATAATGAATAAGATACTTCCTACTACAATTGTTATATTAGTAGCATTCTTCTCTTCTAATAAATTTGAAATCGCCTTACCAACCATAAGAGATATGATAAGAGCATATGCACAACATACATTTTTCATAAAGCTACTTCCAAAATCTAAAAATGGAGCAAACTGTATAACTGATAATGCAAATGTAAAAATACCAACTCCACATAATAAGTCTTTACGATTTATTTTACCTAACATACAATAAGATACAAAATAAAATACATGACCTAGTGCAAACACTGCTACACCAAGATAAAAGTTAAGCACAAGTATTATATCTGCCAACATAGCACATGTTAAAGCAACTAACATCCATCTTGGGAACTTTAAATCTACCTCATTTTTGGCACAATAAAGATAATTTACAATCCCTGCTCCAACAAACATAATACTAGCTATAGATTTAGCAAATAATCCTCCACCGAACATATACCAAACATCAAAAATTAAGATAAGAGCAAGCGTAACTATATTTGACATTACAAATTTTTTTCTCATATTATTTCCTTTCTATATAATACAAAATTGTTGATTTATCAACAAATACAATTTAACAAAAAATGTTGATTTGTCAACAATTTCATTAAGCCTATTTGTTTATAGGTGGATTTTGCATAATTCTTAGATTCTTTAAGATTCGCTCCTGCTGATATTTATGCTATAGAACAACTAATCAATAAAAATAAAAGTCCTAAAAATAAGGACTTTTATTTTTTGATTAGTTATCTTACTTCCTAATATATTAATTTAACAAAAAAATCTAACTTTTAAAGTCTTTCTATTTAAAGTAGAATTTAAGTTTATACCTTGATTAATCTGCCAGCTTTTAATTTATCTAATAACTCTATATTTTGTGTTGCTGTTCCTGTATAGTTATTTATTCCATTTTTTACAGCTATTTTTTTTCTGTTATTAAAGGAGCTATCAACCCCAATAGATTTTAGGGCTTCAACTATTGAATTATAACTTGAACTAATAGCTGGATAATAATTTGTTATACTTGTATCTACTCCTAATATTTCATTTACTTTTGCTTGTACAGCTGAATAATCATATCCTGCGTTAGTAAGTTTAATTTTTCTTTCTTCTCCATTACCCCATTTACCAGCAATTACTTCTCTTGCTAATTCTTCAACTGTTTTTCTATCTGTACCTGTATTTGATTCTTTAATTTCATTAATTAAGTCTCTGTACATTATATCCATATCAACATTTCCTGATATTCCTGATATTTTACCTGTGTCAGAATATTGAAGCATATCATATTGACCTTCAAATCTATCTTGTGATACTCCATAATGTGCAATCCACGTTGTATATCTTTCTTTTATAATATCTTTATTAAGATAATTTGTATACCAATTAAGATCTGCATAAACACCTCCCCAATATCCTGCATTTTCTATTACTGTATTAAATGCAATACAAATATCAGTTAAAGTTTTTTTACCTAAATGCTCAAGAGATCTATCTTCCATATCAATATAAACAGGCAAATCAATACTTTTACCTTTTAAGTGATTTACAGCCCACTCGGCACCACTTTTTGCCATTTCTGGTGTATTACAATAGTTATATACATATATACCTATTGGAATGCCTTCTCTTTTACAAGCATTGTAATAGGTTTCAAATTTTGTATCTAAGGTATGATTAGTATTTCCTATCCAACCTAACCTCAATATAGCAAAATCAATATGTTCTTTTACTTTTATCCAATCAATATTACCATCATAATGACTTACATCAATACCTTTATAACTCATTTATTTGCTCCCTTCTTTTATTTCATTTAATTTGTTCTATTTATAACTTGAAATACTCAGTGCACGCATAGAAGAAAGTCAAGTTCTGTGATATATTCTAGCTAGTCCAAAGTACAGTACTATGACAAACTGATAATATGATTCGCGCACAATATATACTATGATTCATTTTTATTTTTTTCTACAATATTTTATATATTTATATATATAAAATCTTTTTATTGCCAGTCTGTTTTAAATATACAATAATCAAATCTTAGAATTTTTAATAATTGATTTAATCTTTTCCTTGGAGATTTTTATAATTTGTATAACTAATTTGGCTCTAAGATATATGCCATAATTTTCTTATATAGATAAATTTATAAATCTTTTATTGTCCTTATCCGTAGATTCTATAATTTAACTTTTTATTCCTTATTCCTACTAGGAAATCTTTTGACATTTCAATTAACCTACTACCTAAAGCCTCATCTATATTAACCAAGTTTTCTATACTAAGTTCTGTACTAACTATCACTGGCAACTTGTTAAAATACCTGTAATTAATAAGTTCAAACATTATATTTATATCGCTTTTACTTATACTTCCCTTGAATAAATCGTCTATTAAAAGTACTTTTGCATTTTTATATCTATTCATAACTTTATTATAGTAAACCTCATCCATAATATTTTGCTTTATTTGTGTTATTACATCCCTATATCCCATATAAACAACTCCTACACCATTATCCATTAATACATTTGCAATGCTAAGTGATAAATGAGTTTTTCCCGACCCAGGTTGTCCCATAAACATTATTGAGTTTTGAGTATTATTTTTTATAATATGAAAGTTATTAGAATATTCCTTAGCTTTGTTATAGGCATTTATAGATTGGCTATCATTTATAGTTTTAAAGTTTTCAAAGTTTTTATTTCTAAATTCTTCACTTATTCCACTTTTTCTTAAAATATCTTTAGCTTCTTTAATTGCTCTACATTCACATGGTGTTGCTACACCATCATTTATTATAAAGGTAAGGTCTCTACATTTATTACATTTATAATGACTCTTATCCCAATCTTTTTCTAAGTTGTTCAAGTTCATCATTTGTTGTGCTTTTATAAATTTTGTCATTCTCATTTTTAAGTGACTTGGCATGTTTAGATTCTCTATACTCTTTGTTATATTTTCCATGATTATTTTCCCCATTTTCTATGTTATATCCTAAGTCTTCAAAGGACTTATATAAAAGTTTTACAAATTCTTTATTTTTAATATTCTCTATTTCTTTTTTTATACACTTTTGTACTTTAGGACTGTTTGACATATTGTGCTTTATCCAGTTTACTAAGTATATTTCTTTAGTTTCTTCACAGTAATATATCTTTTTATATTCTATAAATCTTTGTATAAGCTTTTCTACGGTTTCTCTGTTGTATCCTGTTTCCGTTTCCATAATTCTATTATGTAAACTATATACTCCACATTGAGTTGTTTTGCTGTTTGTCATTAAGTATATATAAAAATACTTTTCTTCTGGAGTTAAGTCTAGTACAAAGCTATCTTGCCAATAATCTATGTGTATGTGACGATATGCTGCCATAAATTTTCACCTACACATTCTTTAATACTCTTTGGCTTATTTTAAGTACTTTTGATGTTGCTGTTTTTGTATAGGCTTTAGCTATATCTGGTAATTCTGTTCTTAATTTTTGTGTGTCTATTGTACTTCTACTTTGATTTTTAAGTGTAAGCTTTCTATCACCTATATAAGCTGTTTCATATCCATCCATTTCACTTTTAAAAAAGTTTTCTATGGACTTTTTTTCTGCTTCTAATTCTTTTATATAGCTACATATTACATCATATCGATTTAATCTGGCTTCTTTATCAACTAATATTAGTGGGTTTTCTTTTGAATTGTTTTTATCATTTAAAGAAAGTAATTCATGGTTTAATATATATTTTACAGCTTCTACAAATTCTTTATTTGTCATTGATTCTTTTTTAGAATTATTTTTGTTTAGAAATTCCATAATTTTATCCCCTTTTATATTAAATTTATAATTTTTAATAATCTAATTGCTTAGTAAATCTAAAAAATACATTTGTCCCTTTCCTGTTACTAAAGTTGTAGTTGATAGTATTTCTCCTTCAACAGTTTTAACTACATTTTCGGCTATTTTAAATAGTCCTTGTTCTAGGTATGTTTGTTTTGGCATGTTTTTGTCTTTTCCCTTTTTTATAAGATAGCCCCTATCCCTTAGTAATGTAAACAATCTGTTTCTACCAATTACTATATCGTTATTTCTAAGTAGTTTTGCAAATTGACCTATAGTTATTGCATCAGAACTTACTGCAACCTTTTTTCCAAAGTTTGTGTAAGGTGTATCTATTGTAATTATTGCTTCTAAGTTTTCAACTTTTCTTTGTGCCATTAGTTTTTCTTGTCTTTCTTTTTTAAGCTCTGTTGCTAAATGTATTATAAAGTCTGGATCTTTAAGTGTTTTTTCTATTACATCATCATTTAAGTATGCCCCATGTTTTCTTATCTCTGGAATTACTTCATCCATTATCCAGTTTTCAAAGTTTATTGCATTTGGCAATTTTGACTTCATGATTAATCTGTATAGGTTTCCTTCACTTATGTATTTTTTAGATACTACTTTTTCTGCATTACTTCCATCTTTTTTTACTCCAGTTACTACCCTTACGTCTTGAAACAGTACCCCTTCTTCTTTACAATGTCTAAGTATTGCACCTCTTGGATTTTGATAGCCTAGTATAGTTGCCACTGGTATTGCTTCAAAATACTCTTTTTTATCTTTAACTATTACGCTAAGCTCCCCAAATTCATTATTTCTAAACACCTTATTTATTTCCATTTGACTATCCTCCTTTATTTATATGTACCATTTGGCAAGTTAAATTGTAAAAATTTTTACCTAAAATTCATTACAATTTATAAATATATCTTTTATTTCTTGTGCACTTAAGTCTAAATACTTACTAATTTTTGAAACTTCACTTAATTTGAAATCATTTATACCATTTTCTTTTAAATTATACGTTTTACAAGCAATCCCTATTTCTTTAGAAATCTCTTGTTGAGTAACTCCCATTAACATCCTTTTTGCCTTAAGTCCTCTAAGCCCCATTTAAATTTACCTCCTAAACAATATATATTATATTTTTATAATTTTCTTTTCCCTATCTGTAATTACATAATATTCCTAAAAATATTTATTGTCAATAATCATTTGGCAAATTTTTACAAGACATGATTTAATATCTATTTATTTTTTACCAAAATGTAAATTTTATTTAGTATTTTGTAATATTTTACCACTTTTATGTTATAATATTTTTATAAAAAATTTTTTTAGATATACGGAAATTATGTCATAAAAAATTTGGATGACCTATGAAAATAAATAATATTAACAAATTTGCAAAAGTAAAAAGTGATATTTTTGAGCAACGGATTTATCCGTAGCGGGAGCAAGGATATATCGTTGGCGAAATGAAATGTTTCGCCGACACGTCGCTCAAGCGAAGCGAATTTTAGATTTATTTATTCATCTTTCTAAAAAGATATTTAATTTATCACATTAGAAAAATAATTTTTATGGATTTTATAAATTTTATTAACTATAAGCTATTAACAATATAGATTTACATTTACTTATATTAATAGACTTTTAGTTATAAAGTTATATAAATTGGAGGAATATTTTTATGGAAACTATGGGTGAAAGAATAGCAAAAGCTAGAATGTATATGAATTTAAATCAAAGAGAACTAGCTAAAAAAGCTAATATTGCAGAACCTACTTTATCTAGATATGAAAACGGATATAGAGAACCAAAGGCTGGTACTATTAGTCAAATAGCTGAGGCTTTAGGTATATCTGCTGATTATATATTAGGTATTACAGATACTATTGAAGTTATTAATAAAGATGAAAATAATTTAGTTGCTATAGAGGATATGTTTGATGATATGAATATAACTTTGCATAATTCATCTTGTTTACTTTATGGAAAACCTGTATCTGATAAGACTATAGAAAACATAGTATCTGCTATGAAAGGGGCTATTTTATTATCAATACAAGAGGAAAAAGAAAGAGAGTTACAAAATAAATCAAAAGATAAATAAAAGGGGATTATTATGCCACGTTCAGCATCTAGCATAAGACATATAGTTAGAAATTTAAAACTTGAGTATGAGGGTTGTAGTTTAGAAGACATTATAAGGGATAGAAAAATAATACTACTTTATATTGACGATTTAGAAGTTGATGGTGCTTATGGAAAGTTTGATATACACTTTGGAAATGGTGTATCTATTAGTAAACAGTTTATTTTTATAAATTCAAAGTTAGACTATTATAAAAAGCGTTGTGTTTTAGCTCATGAATTAGGTCATGCCATACTTCATCCTGATATAAATACTATAGATCAAAACTATAAGCCAGTAATAGCAGATTGTAAGATTGAAATGCAGGCTGAAATTTTTGCATCTGAGTTTTTATTAGATGATGATTCTACTTTAGAATATATTAATTGGGGAGTTACAAATATCAATCAATCTAAAGAGCAATGTGTTCCTGTAAAGTATGTAGATTTAAAGCGTAAAAATTTAAAATATGCTAATGTTAAAATAGCTTTTTGATTAAGGTTGGGTTTTCTAACCTTTTTCTTTTTGAGCAACGGATGTATCCGTAGCGGTAGCAAGGATATATCGTTGGCGACATGAAGTGTTTCGC
>OOCW01001230.1_pt1 | contig 19081 bp, 19 predicted proteins | sample 1671201 | NCBI WGS metagenome assembly OOCW01 (sample SAMN06348132, study PRJEB24527) | human gut metagenome | biome: human gut; feature: ankylosing spondylitis patient; material: feces | host: Homo sapiens | place: China | collected 2015-10
TATCTTCTACACTTACTCATATCACTATTATACAGAAGTTTTCCACAGGTTTAAAGGTAACATAATGTCCTTGTAAGTAAAAATACCCCGTCGTATTTTACGACAGGGTTTATTTTTAATTTCCAAAAGGAGAGTTAGAGTATAATATAAAATAACCTTGAGGGTGTTGACATACTGGACAAGCTTTTGGAGCCTCTAATCCAGTATGAATATGCCCACAATTTAAACAAATCCATTGTTCTTCTTTATCGCTCTTAAATAAAGTTCCATCTTCTATCTTTTGAGCAAAATTTCCAAATCTGTCTCCATGTATTTTTTCTATTTGAGCTATTTTATCAAAACTATTAGCTACAGCTAAAAATCCTTCTTCTCTAGCAGTATTTGCAAAGCTCTTATAAACTTCTTCCCATTCTTCATATTCATCATGTTGGGCTGCCCTTAATGTTTGTGCTATATTATCAAATATTTCTACTGGATATCCACCATCTATATGTATAGTTCCTCCAGATAATTCCTTAAGATGATTGTAAAATACCTTTGCATGAGCTCTTTCTTGGTCTGCAGTATATAAAAAAGCTTGCTCTATTAAAGCTAACTTTTCACCTTTTGCTTGCGATGCACCAAAAGTATACCTATTTCTAGCTTGACTTTCTCCAGCAAAAGCTTTCATTAAATTTATTCTAGTTTTACTATCTCTTAATTGATTCATACCTACCTCCTAATGTGTATACTCTAATACGTATTTTTTAAATACATTTATTTTATTTAATAAAAAATTCCCTTTGCTAAGGCAACGTGTCATTGAAACAATTCATTTCGCCAACGATATATCCTTGATCTCGAAACGGATGCATCCGTTGCTCAAAATAAGTCATTGCGCTATTTATATAAATAAAAAATGTATTATACTAATTATATTAATTACATATGATAATAATGATAACTAATCATAACTATAACTCCTATTACAACAATATTTAGCCTCATATACTACTATTTTCTTTAATAGCTTTTAACATATTATTAAAATTATGCATATCACTTTAAATGAAATTTCCGCCATTTAAATTTGTATTTTATTATTATCTAACATATATAAAATTTAAATTTTATATAAATTTATGCTAGTATAATATTATAAAAATATTAATATCTATTAAATCATATCAATATAAAGGTATACCATTTTTTTACTGGGATAAGATATACATATATAAATTTATAGGAGAGTATTTATGGAGATTTTTATCACAATTATAATTTTTATGTTTTTAGCTTTGTTTTTAGCTAAGGCTTTAAAGAGATTTATTGTATTATCTTTGTTTATAACTTTAACAGGTATATTATATATACGTATTAATTTACCATTTTTAGTTAGTATTATGTTAGCTGTAATTATCTTAAAAGGATGTAAGGATACCTTATTTAATCTCAAAATAACTACTATGTGTCTATTTAAACCTAGATATAAATTTAAAGAAAGGTTTCTCGGTAAGATGGTTAATGTTTTATTTGAACTTAATTTTACTATATTTGTTTGTATTTCTTATTTAACCTTAATTAATTATGTACCTTATCTTTTTGAAATTGATAATAAATTTATTGCTATAGCTTTTATAACTATATATCTTATACAATTTATAAAGAAAGTTATTTTTTCGAAGGGCTATTATTCAAATATATTTTTAACTTAGATTATATTAAATAATATAAATCATATCGTCGTGTTTTACGACTTTTGTTGATCATTTTTAATTATATCAAAACATAGCACTTATTCACCATAATTTATATTTTCTCGATTTTTTAACAATATAAATTTAAATATAAAAATACCCCGTCATATTTTTTGACGGGGTTATTTTTATTGCTTAAACTTTTTATCTATAAGCCAAGTTACGAATAATACTAAAACCTGTATCATAAGTACTAAGGCAAAAGCCATAATAAAATAATGATATGCTAACATATTTATAAAATAACTACTGCTCATAACTATATACAATATTAAACTAATTAATAAAGTCAATATAGATTGAAGCTTAAAAAATCTATTTCTTTTACTTCTTAATGCCATAATAGCTAAAACTAAAAATATAGCTATGAAAATAATCAAAATAATCTTTTGAGTATTTATATTACTTTGTGAAAAAATACCATTTTCAAACTGGTATCTTCTATAATAAACATGATGCATAACACCAGCTTTTTTATTAGTTAAATACTCAACTACAAAAGTTCCTATAACTATTCCAACTTGAATTATAAGAGTTAATATATATAATATCTTAACCCATAACTTATTTTTCATTATTTAGGTTCCCCTGTTTCTGTAGGATTAGAAGTATCATTACTCCATCCAATCCATCCATCACTGTATAATGAAGTATTATCAAATCCCATAACATTAGCATAAGTTAAAACTTCTGCAGCTCTCCATCCACTACCACACATAAACATTAAATGCTTATTAGTATCAATTCCTGCATCTTTCCATAAAGCTTTTATTTCATCTGCATTTCTCATAGTGTTGTCTATATTTCTATAGTCCTCTAAAGTTGTAGCACTAGTTCCTGCATAACCATATACAGCTCCTGGAATACGTCCTTTTTTGTCGTGGTAGCTATATCCACTAATTTTACCTATATACTCATCCCAACTACGGTTATCTACTAATACATTATTTGAATCTTTTAACATTTCTTTTAATTCAGCTTGTGTATCTATTAAATCAGGATTTGCTGGTATTGTTGCTCCAAAATCATTTCCAGCTACTGGCTTATTACTCTTTGTTTCAAGTTCATATCCAGCGCTTGTCCAAGCGTTATTTCCACCATTTAATACTCTTACATCATTTATACCTATGTAACGAAGTACTACTGCAACTCTGTATGAAGCCATTACATCAGGACCTGTTACTATTACAGTATCATCCTTTGTAAATCCATAATCATTAGCAAACTTAGCTAAGTCTTCATCACTTGCTAACATCCATTGTGGAGGTGGTTCTACTGTATCTGTATTTATATGAACACTAGTTGAAACATGTCCCTTAGAATATGCTTTCTTATTATAACTTTAATATTATTATATGTATTTCTTATATTTATTATCACATCCTCATTATATATAATTAATTATATTAAGAATTAGATGTTTAAACTTAAGTAAAGTATTATAAAAATACCCTGTCGTATTTACCGACAGGGTATTTTTTAGTAGTAATGCTCTGGTACATCCCATTTTTGAGCATTACCTAATATATAAGCTTTTCCATCAATAACTAAAACTGCACCCTCATTAGTTATTGAGTAAACAGGCTTTTTCTTTTCTCTAATAAACCTTAATATACTTATATTTTGTAATTCTGTATTTTCAAAATGAACTTCTATATCAAAATCCTTAATTATATTTAATCCTATATAATATGAGTATCTCTCATAATCAGAGTCTTTAGTAATATGGTACTCTCTTATTTGAACCATTGCACCAGCACTAGTCCCAATCATAATTCCATTAAAATTTTCAAGTTCATGAACTAAATCATACTTTTGAAATTTTGCCATCATTTTATCTGGATAACCACCTGTAAAAAATAAAATATCACTATTTCTAATTTTTAATTTCATTAAATCTATACTATCTACAAACTGATTTATCCATTTAATATTTTTTTCATTAATACCATAAGATAGAAATGGTGAAACTATTTCTTTATAATGAGTTCCATATTCACTACTAAAAGCTCTATTCCAATCATTTTCATCCTTTAGCCAATTATCATCATACGAAAATGGAATGATTAATACATTATGATTATCTTTTATTATATTTTTTAATATGCTATAGCACCAATTTTCATCAAAGTTGTTTAAACTAAGCAATAAGTTAACCATTGTATGCCTCCTGATTATAGTAAATCTCTAATATTATATACTATAACCTATAATTAAGTTCTCTATAATTGTTATATTTTTTCTGTAACAAGATTCATAATATTAAATAAATCATTTTCATCCTTACTTCTAGCTAACAATACTCTATCGCCCATAGCTTCTGATAATACCTTTGGCACATTTACATCTACTAAAATTTTATCATTGTATTTATTCTTTACATAATCAATAGAGTTTTTATATTTTACTCCATCTCTTCTGCTTACATAACCTACAGAATATTTTCTATCTATATCAACGAAAGACTTATCATGAATTAACATATCTGCCCAAATAGAATATACATCTACATCATAAGTATAATTTATAATATCTGGCATATATGCCCCTGGTGCTCTCATATTTACCTCAAGACCAACTAAATCTCCTTTTTTACCTAGACCTTCTTTATCTTCATCTAATCTAAAAAATTCAAAGTGAAAAAATCTACTTCTAGTATCAAAAGCTTTAACAGCTTTCTTTCCGATAGTTTCTATATCTCTATTTTTAATAGGTTGGCAGTAAAATCTAGCTTCTTGCTTTTCATTTACACAATCCATTATAGAGCTTAACATAACATGACTTGATGCTATTAAAACATTCTTATTTGAATCGGCTATACCATCAAATGTTTCAACATGACCTTTTATAAACTCTTCTATTATGTATACTACACTTTCATCTCTTTCATTAAAAAATCTACGAATTTCATCTTCGTTATTTAACTTATATGTAGAGTTTGCTCCAACACCATTATCTGGCTTAGCTATTATAGGATATCCAACTTTGTTAGCAAAATCGATACATGATTCTAATGTTTTTACATAATCATATCTAGCAACAGGTATATTAGCTTTTTTATATACATCCTTCATTTTCGATTTATATTTCATTGGAGACATATTCTCTATCTTAGTTCCTGTATTTACATTAAATTTGCTACGAAGAGTAGCCTCCATTTCTAGCCAATATTCATTTTGAGACTCTATCCAATCAATTTTTCCATATTTATTTTCATAGAACTTACATGCATTCTCAACTTCTTCAAAATTTTCAAGATTAGATACTTTATAATACTCAGTTACTGCATTCTTAGCCTCATTACTAATTAAGTTATAATCTTCATCTCCTATTCCTAATACATTAACTCCTCTTTCCTTTAGCCTTGAGCAAAAGTTATGAAAATATAATGGAAAGTGTGGTGAAATAAATACAACATTCATTAAATTATCCCCCTTAAATTTATAATATTTTATTTAAAATTTATATTAGTAAAATAATACTTTAGAGTCTATTTTAATATCCTATTGCTGCTATCATAACTTAAAATAACATTTTATTAAATTTTATATATTATATCTATAATATTTTTTCTAGAAAATATGGTAACTGCACTCTCCACCAATCCCAATCATGGTTTACATCAGTTCCCCAGAAATCAACCCAAGCACCTATATTTTTATGCTCTAATATTTTTTTTAATTTATTTGTGCTATAAATCATTTCATCTTCCCATGCACCTTGACCACAACATATTACAATCTTATTTTTTCTATACTTGTCAACAAATTCATGATCATATGGCATACCCTCTATGTATTTAATAGGTGCATTTTTATAAACTAAATCATCACAATAGTCATAAAAAACAAAATCACTATCATAATAGCCACTAAGACCAATACATCCATCAAATATATCTGGTCTTCTAAACATAAAATTAACCGCATGAGTTGCTCCCATAGAGCACCCTGTAGTTAAAATTCCATTAGCATAGTATCCGTTACTATTTTTATTAATCTCAAATATTCTTGGAACCAACTCATCTACAATATAGTAATACCATTGTTCATGCATATATATTCTATGTCTTTTATCACCAAAAATATCAGACCAGCTTTCTTTATCTATACTGTCACAACAAAACAATTGAACTTTACCAGAGTTTATTAAATGTTCTATACTGTATACCATATTAAAGTTTTCAAAATCATAAAATCTACCATTTTGTGCTGGAAAAACTAAAATAGGTTTACCCCCATGTCCATATACTTTAAATTCCATATCTCTATTTAAGCAATGGCTGTATTCTTTAAAATACTCTATTTTCATCCAGTCCCCCCTAAACTATTTTTTAAATATAGGAAATTATAGCACAATACACTTATAAAAATTCTTATTTTTTAAATAAAATATTAATTTTATTTAAAAATTTTTTTATATGATAGATTGTAAATATAAGTGCAACAAGATATCTTTTTCAGTAGCGTATATATGTATATTCATAGTTTTACACAAATATACTTATGATATAATTTCATTGTACATAAAAAAGACATAAAAAAAGAATTATAACTTATATTTTTATAAGTATAATTCTCTTTTTTATTAAAACATGTTGTTGACTTATTGCTTAACTGATATCGTTTTTTTAGGATATTAAAAGTCCTAAGAAATATTTACCCACATATTATCTTTTTTAATCAATTTTATAGATTTTTAGCTAATTTATTTACTTTATCCTTTAATCCTAATAAATCCTTTCTTATTTTTGAAAAATCTCCACTTACTAATTCCTTATTTCTTACAACGATTTTCCCATCTACTATTACTGTATGTACATTTGAAGGATTTGAAGAATAAACTATAGTAGCATAATAATCATATATAGGTTGCATATTTACAGATTTTGTTTCAATTAAAACTAAATCTGCCTTTTTACCAACTTCTATAGATCCAACAATCTTATCTAATCCTAAAACTCTAGCCCCACCCATTGTTGCCATCTCAACTATTTCATCTGATGGAAGAAGTGTCCTATCATTATTAAATAACTTATGTATCTTCCCAACTTGAGACATTTGACTTATTATATCTAATGTATTTGAACTCATTGGTCCATCTGTTCCAAGCCCTATATCTATACTATTGTCCTTCATTTTTAATATAGGACAAACTCCCTTTGCTCCTTTAGAGTTTGCAGATATATTATGAGATACTTTTACATTTTTCTTTCTTAATATATTTATATCTTCATCATCAACTAAAATTGTATGAGCAGATATAAAATTATGATCTAAAATACCTAATTTATCTAAATATCCAACTGGAGTTAAATTATATTTCTCTTTACACATAGAAACTTCATAATCCATTTCAGCTACATGCATAGTAAAAGGAATATTGTATTTTTTAGATAAGTTATATGCTGATTTTAATGATTCATCACTATTAGTATAAATTGCATGTGGTGCTACTCCTGGAGTTATTAAATCATCATCTTTCCATTTTTTGATGAAGTCTTTAGCATAATCAATTCCTCCATAAGGCTTTTCTGAGTCAGGAGACGGAAAATCAACTATAGTTTCACATACAATACCTCTCATATTCAGTTCTTTAGCTGCTTTTGCAACTTCATCTTCAAAGTAGTACATATCACAAAATGTAGTTACTCCTCCTAATAACATTTCAGATACTGCATATTTTGCTCCTATATAAGTTAATTCTTTATCCACTAACTTTTGTTCTAGAGGAAATAAGTATCTTTTTAATCTATCCTTATAATCATCTGCTAAGCTTCTAAATGGAATCATTGATGCATGAGTATGACAGTTTATCATACCCGGCATTAATATAGCATCTTCACCATCTATTAAATTTACATCTTCATCAAATTCTTTTTCACATCCAACATAAACTATCTTATCATCTTTATATATAACCATACCATTTTCTATGATATCTTTATTTTGATTCATAGTAAGTATATTTACATTTTTTATCACTGTAGATTTACTATTCATATTTTCCTCCATTATTTAAAAAGGCTATTCAAAATTACTTTTGATATAGCCCTAATCTCTAACCTTTAAATTCTTTATTATTAATTTTATTTAATATTTATCCCTTAGTTCATTACTCTATTCCACTTGTTTATCCAATCATTCATTAAAGGATTTACAACTTTATAATCTATAGTTTTAGCATTTTTAACAATATCTCCGTAAGCTAAGTTTTTCGCATCCTCTTCATTTAATTTTACATCTGTGTTTATTGGAGCATCATTTAATGCTTTTGCAGCTCTTTCTTGTACTTCATCACTTAATACATAGTTTATGAATTCATAAGCTAAATCTTTATTTTTAGAGTTTGCATTTATATTTATAGTATTGAAGTTTAAGTAAGTTCCTGATTCAGGTATAACATTTATAACTTCTGGCTTAGCCTTTTGTATAGTTTCAAATGCAAAATCTGATGCTATAGCGGCTACTATTTCTCCACTTGAGAACATGTTAGCTAAATCGGATGACTTGCTATAAGTTTTTACAACATTTGGCTTTAATTTTTCTAATTCTTTAAATGCAGCTTCTCCGTTATCTTCAGTTATATCAACACCAGCTTTAGTTGCCGCTATATCAACTACTGCTGCCCCATTTGTAGTAGTTATATCTGGTATTGCTATTTTACCTTTTAATTCTGGCTTCCATAAATCTTCCCAAGAGTTTATTTCTATATTGCTAGTTGGGTCAACTACTATACCTATACTGTTTAAAGTGTAAGCTGGTCCATATCCATTTTCTACTGTATACTTAGCTTTTTCATTTATTTTTTGTGCATTTGGTATTTTAGAGTAATCTAATTTTTCAAATATACCTGCTTCTATTCCTTGCTCTGAGAATGATTCAGCTAAATAAGTTATATCTATATTTGAGTTTGGATTATTCTTCATTTTAGTTAATCTATCAGAGTTGTTTCCAACTTCTAAGACTACTTCTACTCCATGTTCTTCAGCAAAAGGTTCAAATATTTCTTTTTTTAATACATCTTCATTTAGTCCCCAAGTTGAAATTATAAGCTTGTCTGACCCTGCTGAGTTATCTTTTGCTTTACATCCTACTAAAAGTGATGCTGATAAAACTCCTGTTAATACTAATGATAAAATTTTCTTGTTCATCTGTCATTTACCTCCACTTTATAATATAACAATTTTATTTGATGGTAATTGAAGTTTTACTTTATTACCTTTTTCATAAACTACGCTATTTTCACTATTTACTATTAAATTTCCTATAGATGTTTTTACATCATATTGATATGCCTTTCCTAAGAAAGTTCTTATCTCAACTGTTCCATCTATTGTATTTTCACTATCTTCATTTACTATTTTTATATCATCAGGCCTTATAGTAGCTTTAACTATATCCTTATCCTTAGCTCTATCAACCTTAAATTCTATATTATTTTCACTAGAGTATGAATTTTTAGAAGTTTTCTTTAAATCTATAAAGTTTTCAAATCCAACGAATCTTGCAACGAATTCAGTTGCTGGGTTTGAGTATATATTTTCTGGCGTATCAAATTGTTCTATAACACCTTTATTTAGTACTGCTACCTTATCAGATATTGAGAAACACTCCTCTTGATCATGAGTAACAAATAAAGTTGTTATACCTAATTTTTGTTGAAGTTTTCTTATTTCAACTCTCATTTTAAGTCTTAACTTTGCATCTAAGTTACTAAGTGGTTCATCAAGTAATAATAAGCTTGGCTCTATAACTAATGCTCTAGCTATAGCAACTCTTTGTCTCTGTCCACCTGATAATTCCTTAGGATATCTCTTTGCTAAATGAGACATATCAACAACTTCTAACATCTCACTTACCTTTTTCTTTATTTCTTCTTTAGCAACCTTTTTCATCTTAAGACCAAATGCCACGTTTTCTTCAACTGTTAAGTGTGGGAATAGAGCATAACTTTGGAAAACTAAACCGAAATTTCTATTATGTACTGGTATTTTCGTATAATCCTTGTCTCCTAAGTAAAAATGACCTGCTGTTGGCTCTATAAATCCTGCAACAACTCTTAATGTAGTAGTTTTACCACACCCACTTGGACCTAAAAGTGAAACAAGTTCTCCCTTTTTTATATTTAAGTTTAAATTCTCAAGTATATTAGTTTTTTTATCATATGATACGTTTATATTTTGTAATTTTATTAAATCCATTTTATATTCCTCCAAGGTTTTGCTTAAACTTATGCCGAAAAATTGCTAAGTCCTAATGTCTTTTCTAAAATGTACATTATACCTATAGTTAAAATCATTAATATTACAGATAAAGCTGATACTGTTGGGTCATAATTATACTCAACATAGTTCATCATTGTTATAGGTAATGTACTTACACCTGGTCCTGTTAAAAACATTGAAACTGGTACGTTATTAAATGAGTTTATAAATGCTAGCATAAATGCTGCCATAACTCCCGATGTTATATTTGGAAGTACAACTTTGAAAAATGTTTGCGATTTTTTACATCCTAAACTCATTGCAGCTTCTTCTATTGCATAGTCAAATACTTCTAAACTAGATCCTACAACCCTTATAATATAAGGAATAATTACTAAAGTATGTCCTATAAGTAAACTTGAAGTTACTGTAAGGTTTAACTTTACTAATAAGAATTGGAATAACGAGAATCCAACTACTATTGCAGGTATCATAAGCGGTGAGAAGAAAAAGTTCTTAAGTAAACTTTTTCCCTTAAAATCAAATCTACTTAATCCATAAGCTGCTGGCATACCTATAATTAAGGCTATTACAGTAGCTATAGTAGATATTCCTAAACTTGTAATCATACTATTCATAAAAGATTCTGAAGTAAATACATTCATAAACCACTGTAAGCTAAATCCTTTTGGTGGGAATGCTATATAGTTTTCAGTTCCTATACTAGTCATTGCTATTATAACTAGTGGTGCAAATAAGAATATATATACTAAAACAACAAACGCTGTTAGAAATTTACTTTTCTTCATTTTAAGAAACACCTCTCTTGTCTAGTCTTGATGCTAAGAAGTTTATTGTTTTTACAACTATTAATGTAACTACTATCATTATAGTTGCAACTACTGCTGCACCTTGCCAATCACCTAATGTCATAGTCTTTTGATATATAAGTGTTGCTAGTACAGTATTTTTATTTCCACCTAATAATTGTGGGGTTGTATATGCAGTTAATGCACCTGTAAATACTAATACTGTTCCAACTATTAACCCAGGTAAACTTAGTGGGAATATAACCTTGAAAAATGCAACTATTTTATTAGCACCTAAGCTTTCTGCTGCTTCTAATAGATCATTTTCAACATTTTCCATTACTCCAACAAGTGAGATAATCATAAGCGGTAAGAATATATACACAGTACCAACTATTATGGCACCTTCAGTGTATAAAAGTGATAATGGCTCTGTGATTAAATTTAACTTCATAAGTAAAGTGTTTATGACACCATTTTTTCCTAATATACTCATCCATGCAAATGAACGAACAACTGAGTTAGTTAAGATAGGAAATACCGTTAAAGCTATAAATAATCCTCTTAATTTTTTAGATGTTCTCGATATGTAATAAGATACTGGCACTCCGATTAACATACATATTATTGATGATATTAATGATACCTTTATAGTTCTACATAATATACTCATCATATATTCGTCTTTAAAAAAATCCGTGTATACACTAAACATTCCATTAGATGCATCAGTGAATGTAGGTAATATCGTTCCTAATAATGGAATTATCATAAAGTATGATATAAGTACGATACATGGTAAAAATAATATGTACTGATATTTCTTATTCATTATGTCGTTCCCCTTTCTAGTCATAATATACGAATATTTTTTTACATTCATTAGTTTTACATACGTATTTTATCAGTATTTACAGAACATTGTCAATATTATTTTAAATATCATTCTATATTTTCTGTATTTTTTATAAATAAAACCATATAATTGTTCATTTTTTAAAATTAGATTTTATTTTCTATTTAATTTCTAATTATATCTCTTTATATAAAATAAAGCCGTTGATTAAATAATCAACGGCTCTCATTTATGTAACAATTTATATTTTGATATTTATCATATATATCTTTTTTACATTTATAAATATTTTATCTATAATTTCATCTACTTCACCCAAAGCATTTAGTACTTTATCATTGGTAGCATAGCCTTATACTTCTTTTATAGCTAATAATAATTTTTATTAAATACTGTGCTTGAATCGTTTTTTAAACCTTTATTTTAAATAAGTAAAAAATTATTATTTACATTGTTCTATAAAATCTTCTTCTGATGATGCTGTTATTAAATCATCTCCAACATAAGCTGTAAATTCAGATCCACATTCACCTATACAAGTATCCTCTATTTCTCTGCCTAATAAAGCAGCTTTTAAATCTTCTATACTCATTCCTGAACACATTGAACATACTTTTATCATAATTAATCCTCCTACTAGTTGTCTAAATCTTTTGTTATTTATTATATACACCATTTTTTTAATATTTAAACAATAATAATATACTTTTAATTCAACATATTTTATTTAATCCTATATTTTTATTTTAAAATATCTTAGTATCTGTAGTATTTTCTTAAATATACTTAACCAAAAAATAAAGGGCTATAAAATGCCCTATTATTTTAAATATTTAAATTAATTTTTCTATAAATGAAATTATTAAAAGTATAAATACAAATATAATTAATATCCACATAATTAATAAAGATGAAGGGATTAACAATCTTTGCTTTTCACCATTTTCAATGTTTTCATACTTATCTTTAACATTAAAGTAAAAATATTTACCATGCATTCCTAAAAATACAGGAGTAAGTAAACAAAGTATAAGACCTATTGGTGGTGACCATACTAGTGCTCCAACTAATATTATTGCTGTTAATAATACAATAAGTACCTTTTTATAAACCATCCAATTTATTCCTAAAACAATCAACGACCATAAATATTTTCCACTATTCTTAAATGTCATTCTATCTTTAGAACTTCTCATTTCATCAATTTTTTTTATATACTTTTCACTATTCTTTTGTGCATATTCATGTATATTATGTCTAGCTTTATTGGTATTATCTTCGTGATTGTTCCTGTTCATGTCTTCCCTCCCTAATCACTTTTAATATATAATATAATTTTTTTGTGTAAATAGTGCTTGTATTTAATATTTTTTACTTACATTAAATTGTACATTACTAAGTATTTTTCTATGCTATAGGTAGTTACATTATTTTAAATTATAATTTTTAATTCTATAACCCTTTTATAATACTTAATTTCCAATATTTAAGTTTTTATATATTTAAGTATCTAGTAAAAAATAAAATCATCACCTAAAAGTATATAAACTTTAAGTGAGGATTTATATTCTTATAATATATTAAATTCAATCTCATATATTTATTATAATCTTTATGTTGTTATCTTTAATGTATTATTACAGTTGTAGTATCTAATATATTTTCATATATCCATTTTGCATTATTTGTTTCTAATCTTATACATCCATGACTAAGTTCTTCTCCTAGCCTTGCATCTTTTATATATTTTCCAGTTGCATCATATAGTATAGAGTGATAATAATAACCATCCTTTATTCTCGTTGCATATTTTACTAAATACTCATCAGTTCCAAATGATGGCTTTCTACCATTTATATAAAATCTGCCTTTTATAGTTGGTGTTGCAGGTTTTCCTACTGTAGATTGCCACTTATAAATTAGAGTCCATACTCCATTGTCCTTTTTAAAAATATAAGTATATTTATTTTTTAAATCAGTAACTATTAAATTATTAGTTGGGCTTTCTATATTATTTTCATTGATAAATCTAATCATATCTGTATAGAAATACGTATAATCTAAATCATTTGGACTGTTACCATCATCAGATAAATAATAATTAAATACATATCCTATCATGTCGTTATATACTACTTTACTCCAATCTCCATCTACCTGTAAAACTTCAATTCTTGCCTTTTGCGGTATTATAGTTAAACTTTTAGAGGTTGTCGATTTTTCTTCCCTTAAATTTAGATTTGTCCATGGATACTTACTTGTTGATAAATAGTATTTATATGCATACCCTTCTAGAGAGTTATACTTTACCTTTATCCATTCTTCATCCTCAAACTCAACTTCTACTTTTGTTCCTTTTGGTATTGTAGCTATTATATTTCCACCTGTAGATTTTTCTGATCTTAAATTTAAATTTACTAGAGTGTACTTATATATTATTTCTCTGTATTTTTTTATACTAAATTTACTTAACTTCACATATCCCTACCTTCTTTTTGTTTATTTTACAGTATTTTATGAAATTCTGAGTATATCTGTGCTTATAATTCTCCTATGTACATATTAATGTTACTTTTAATTTGTTAATACTTATTAATATATTTAAACATATCACACACTCTATAAATCAACATAATATATATATGAGTCTTCTATTTTAAACTTCAGAATTATATTTAATATATACTAATCTTTGTATCATCTAAATAATTATCACAATCTTTAGTTAAGCCATTTATCGATTTATTGATAAAGAATTTAACTTATACAAAATATATCTAAGGAGGTAACTTCATGAATGGAACAGATGATATACTAGCTCTTTTTTTCAATAATAGTAATCTTCCTTTTGACTTTAAAGATATTAATAAAAAAAATTTAGATGATACCATATACTTAACCGAAAATGGATTTAGCGAGCCCGTAGGAATATATGACTGCCAAACTAGAACTGCTAAGCTTACTAAGTCAATTATTAATAAAAGCTTGGTTATAGATATAGATAATGTTACTTTAAACGGAAATAATTATTCTATCGGAAATGGCTCTTTAGATATTGCAGTACTTATCTCTAAAAATTCAAAGAATATAAGTATCGAATATTTAAAATTAAATTCATATAATATAGATGTTTTTATTGAGCCATCATGTGAAGATATAAAATTTAATTATTGTATATTTAAAGGTATGAATTTAGGTATTTGTGCATTTTTATCAAAAAATTTATCTATAGAATATAACAAATATTTAAATAGTACCGGAATAATGTTATATGGTTGTAAAGATACACTTATAAAATCTAATCATCTCTCATCTAATGAAAAAGGAATCTATCTATTTGAAGATAACAATAATTGTAATATAATAGATAATCTATTTTTAGACTGTATCGAGGGAATTTCTATAGAATCTAAAAATAGTTTTAATATAATAAGTAACAATAAATTTAAAAATGAAAATAATATTTTACAACAATATTGTATATCTATGTTAACTTGTAATCATTATAATAAGATAACTAAAAATCTTATTATCTTTTCATATAAATCTATAAGTTATGAAGTAGGCTCTATCACTTCAAAATTCATTGGCGTATACATTGAAGGCGATAAAAATACATTTAATACTATATCTAAAAATAAAATAGTATTTAAAAATAACAAATATAATTTTAATAATACCTTTCCTAATATACTTATAACTGGTATTAGTTGTTACGGAAATAATAGTGATTTAGAAATAAGTGACAATGAAATAGAAATTACTCAAAATGAATTTACTATGACAAAAGGAAGTTCCCAATCAGTATATTTATTTAATATTTATATATCAAATCATAGTAACTGTGCTATAAAAAATAATATTTGCAATATAAATGAAAACAGTGCTAATCTAAGCTTAACAGATAGCTTATTTGAACTTAGCAATTTAGTGCTTGATACAAATAATAAATCTATAAAAATCTTTTGTAACGAATTTGAAATCTATAAAAATAGTTCTATAAATAATGACTCTATATTTAAAGCTTTTAACTTAATCCTAGTTGATAGTAATTCTGATTCAGATATAAAAGATAATATATTCAAAATAAAATCCAATAATCATGGATTTATAGCTAGTATAAATTTATGGACTGAAAACTATGGAAATAAAATTTCATATAATAAATTTATTGATATAGAAGGTGTTTCAATTATATTAGATAGTGAAAATATAGGAAATATTATAATATACAATACTATAAACTGTAATGACTTTGCAGTTGTATTAAATGATGGAAATAATTCTAATATTATAAAAGCAAATAGTTTATCTACTATTGCATCTTCAAATATATTGTTAGTTCTTAATAATATGAATAATTTAATAACTGAAAATTATATAGAAAATGAATTTTTAGGAATATTCTTAGTAATTAACAATAACAACTTTAATTCTATTAGCTTTAATGAATTTTGCAAAACTTCTCAAGATATTTCAATCCCTAAAAACTCCTATAACTATGTATTTGATAATACAAAATATTTTATAGAAGATAATGAATAATAGAATTTCATAAATAGTATTACTATGTATTATCTAAACTAAATTAGTAAATACTCTAATATAAAGTCTTATGATAAGGAAGTGATACTATTAAAAATAATTCTATTTCATATATATTTGACATGATAATATTATGCCTTGGATGTTTTATAATGGCCATTGGACTTAATATGTTTTTAGAGCCATATACAATTGCCTCAGGTGGGTTAACAGGTCTTGCTATAGTCTTTAAAAGTTTATTTAATACTCCACTTTGGCTTATAAATTTAGCTTTTAATATACCCTTATTTATAATTGGTATTAAAATTTTAGGAAAAAGAGACGCTATAAAGACTCTGATAGGTATTTTACTACTCACTTTTTTCTTAAAAGTAACAGAAGGCTTAACAACTTACAACACAACAAGTGATGTTTTATTATCTGCCATAGCAGGTGGTATAGTAGTTGGTATTAGCCTTGGTATGTTATTTAGAGTAGATGCATCAACTGGTGGGTCTGAACTTGCTTGTCTTATTTTAAATAAAATATTTCCATTTATAAGTATCTCTACATTTTTATTTATAATAGATGGTATTGTTATTATTCTTGCAGGTCTTGTATCTAGAAATATAGAAACTGCCTTATACGCTACTATTTCACTTTATATAACTATAAAAATATCTGATACTATTGTTGAAGGATTTGATTTTTCAAAATCTTTCATAATAGTTACTGATAAGTTTGATGAATTATCTAAAGCTATTATGAAGGATTTAGAAAGAGGGGTTACATTTTTAGAAGGACGTGGTGGATATACTAACATAAAAAAAGATGTTTTATTGGTTGTAGTTTCTAGACGTGAAGAAGTTCATTTAAAAAAATTAGTTAATGAGATAGACCCTATGGCATTTATTATAATTAATGATGCTCATGAGGTTTTAGGTGAAGGATTTAGTAAAAAATAAATAAATAATTGTATGAAGTCTATTCTAATCCTTTTACAACTAATTCTAAAATAAGAGACTGTAAGTATGTTCTTGTAAATATAAACTTACCTACAGTCTTTTTTGAATGTAAAATTAATAATTTTTGTATAATATTTATACTAAACTTTTATAGATAATGAAATGAAAGATTAAACAGAAATAAAAAATATTATTTACACAAATCTATACACATTCTCTAACTTTATAAAAAATTCGCTTCGCTCATGTCGCCAACGACTTCGTCCGTTGCTTGAGCCACTGCGTGGGCGAATCATTTCAAAATCTTTTTTACGCTCAAAACCAGTTTATTGATATTACTTACATTCAGAAGTTATCCACATTTTTTTAAATATTATAATATCCTTAAGCGTAAAAAATACCTTTACTCATTAGAAAATTTAGCAACTGTAGCATATCCAGCCCCATTTCCACCTGTTATATACATCTTTCCACATCTAATCCAGGCATGTGCCTTCATTTCATTATTTAATTTATTTACTCCAAGATAAATAGTAGTTGATATATTTCGTTTTTTTAACATCTTTTGAACAGTCAAAGCTTGAACCAAGCATAAACTCTCCCATAGAGTGTATTTACTTATAGTTGTTACTATCCATCTTACTTTGTTACAAATCCTATATTCACTTAAATCAACATCTTCTTTTGATTCCTTATTATATGTACCCATTTCTTCTTTTAACTTATTAAAAGGCTTTTTAAGTATTTTAAATCTCATTATACCTGTTAAAAAAAAGCTTCTAAAAATAGAAGCTTATCTTCCATACTAATCTTAAATAAAAATGTTTTTGTTTTTCTAATTAGACGATAAAAGGCCTGCATTGTCTAATCCTTCTATAAACTCCATTACACTTTTTTCACAAGTTTCTCTATCTACATCATATTCTGATAATAATGTATTTACTACTTCAGATATTTTAACAGGTGATTGTATTTCTTCCCATATTCTACTTCCCACACTATTTAATGCAAAGTATTGTCCCTTTTCTAAGTCCATCATTACCTTATCTTCATCTATATCTGTTGTATCTATGTCTTCTCTATAAGATACTATTGAATCTAAATTTAGCATATCCTATGCCTCCTTAGTATACATTTATTTTATGCTTAAATAATACTTTCTTTTTCACATTTATTAAATTACTCTAAAGTAGTATTTTGCTAATTTGTATAGGTTAGTAACTTATTTAGTATGTATATGTTCTTTGTATCAAATTAGCGAAGAGGATAATATATAAGTTGTAACTACATTTAAGCATGGAGTGAAACTTATATATTATCCTGGAGCGAGCCATCTGTTAAAACTTACAAAAAAAGTATGAGTTTTACCTCATACCGTTAATCAAAATTTTAATGATAGTCCCTATCTATTGTTATTATACAATTGTATTCTGGATGTACATCCTTTATTGCATTAATTATATCTTCCTTTAATTCATCTTCAGTCATAATTTTAACCATCTTGTCATTATCAACTACAACATCAAATATTATACTTTGATGTTCTCCATGACCAACAATCCTAAAATCGTGCATTGATTTTATAACTGGATTGTACTTTATTATTTTCTCTACTTCACTCCTTGTATATGCTACTTCCTCAGTTTCAACACATATAGGATCCATATGTATTACTAAGTGAGTTTTAAACTTTTCTGATATTTCTCTTTCAGCTGTATCTATTATATCGTGTATTGTCATTATATCTATATCTGCTGGTATTTCTGCATGAACAGATGCTATTGATTTTCCAACACCATAGTTATGAATTATTAAATCATGTACTCCTTGTATATGCTCATATGAAAGTATAGCTTGGTTTATTCCTTGTACTAGTTCAGGGTCTGGTGCTTCCCCAAGTAATGGGCTTATAGTTTCTTTTACTAATGAATATCCTGCATAAAGTATTGCTACTGATACTATTATACCTGCATATCCGTCTATTG
>OOCW01001235.1_pt1 | contig 19058 bp, 19 predicted proteins | sample 1671201 | NCBI WGS metagenome assembly OOCW01 (sample SAMN06348132, study PRJEB24527) | human gut metagenome | biome: human gut; feature: ankylosing spondylitis patient; material: feces | host: Homo sapiens | place: China | collected 2015-10
GTATTTATATGTATATTTTATTATTTTTAATTTTTATATAGTATATTCTAAAATTTCATAATCTAATATTTTACAATTATATCCTTTATTATATATACCTTATTTTTATAACTTTACACAAATATATATTAGTTTATGGCCTAATTGTAGCATATAAAAACACCTAGATATATTCATATCTAGGTGCTTAAAAATAATTACATTCCTAATTCCTTAAATTCTCTACTACCTGGTTTAACTAATTGTTCTTTTCCTTCTTTACAAAGAGGGCATTCATCAGCTTCAAATACTTGTATATCTAGTTTTATAGCACTGTATATTGGCATTCCGATATCTTGGCTAGTTCTGTTTGCTATACAAGCAACTCCTATTACTTCCCCACCTAAAGCTTCTAAGCACTTTTTAGTTTCTATAGTTGATTTACCAGTTGTAACAACATCCTCAGCTATTATTATTTTAGCTCCTGGTTTTACTTCAAATCCTCTTCTAAGCTCCATTACTCCATCTTTTCTTTCAGTGAATACTGTTTCTTTTCCTAATTGTCTTCCTAATTCATAAGAAACTATAACTCCACCCATAGCTGGTCCAACAATTAAGTCTATATCTAAATCTTTTATTTGTTCAACTACTGTACTTAGTACTTGCTCAGCATATTCTGGGAATCTTAATACTTTTGCACATTGTACATATCTATTACTATGTTTTCCTGATGATAATAGGAAGTGTCCTTCTAATAATGCATCACTTTTCTTTAATATTTCAACTACATCTACTTTACTCATTTGTTTACTCCTCCAATTGTTTTAATATTTATTATAAATTATTTTTATACTAATATTTATTAGCTATGATTTAACTTCTAATAAAATTTCTCTATATAATCCCTCTTATTTCATCAAGAGTCTTTATTCCTTCTTGTTTCATAAATTTCTCTATTCCATCTATTATTTCAAGACCTATTCTAGGATTAACAAAATTTGCTGTTCCCACTTGAATACAAGAAGAACCTGCCATTATAAATTCTATAGCATCCGTTGCATTTGTTATTCCACCCATGCCCCATACTGGTATTTCTATATTTTTAGCAACTTCATTTACCATTCTTAAAGCTATTGGCTTTATTGCTGGACCTGATAATCCTGCATATACATTATCAAATACTGGTTTTCTCTTATTTATATCTATAGCTAAAGCTTTAAATGTGTTTACTAAAGAAACTCCATCAGCACCTTCTTCTTCACAAACTCTAGCCATGCCTACAATATCTTCTGCATTAGGAGATAACTTTATTACAAGAGGTTTATCTACAACTTTCCTTACCTCTCTAACTACTTCCCTAGCAACTTCATTTTTTATTCCAAAAGCCATTCCTCCAGCTTTTACATTTGGACAGGATATATTTAATTCTATTACATCTATATCTTTTCCTCTTAATAATTCAGCACCTTTTATGTAGTCATCTAAGGTTCCTCCACCTAGATTAACTATTCTAACTAAATCTAAATCAGAGAAAAATGATAATTCTTTATCTATAAATCCTTGTACTCCTGGATTTTCCAAACCTACACTATTCATCATTCCTGATGGTGTTTCAAATACTCTCATACCATTATTACCGTCTTTTTGATTTAGCGTAAGTCCTTTAGAACTTATTCCACCTAATTTTTCTATATCATAAATTTCATTGTATTCTCTTCCAAATCCAAATGTTCCAGATGCCATTATTACTGGATTTTTAAAGTTAAGATCCTTAAATTTCACGTTCATATTAGCCATTGAAAATCACGTCCTCTCCCCTGAATACTGGACCATCTTTGCAAGTTTTTTTATTACCAAATTTAGTTTTACATGTACATACTAAACATGCTCCAACGCCACATGCCATATGATTTTCTAGTGAAACAAATAGCTTTGTCTTTGTTCCTTTTACCATATTAACTAACTTTTCCATCATTGGTGTTGGACCACAAGTTAATATATAATCGTATTTTTCTACATCTATTATATCTGTAACAAATGTATCTCCTATAGCAATATTTACTTCATTACAAAATTCTTCATATTTATCTATTAATATAGGCTCTTTTCTAAAACCTAAGTATGCATCACAGTTATGAATATTTTTAGCTACTAAATAAAGTGGTGCAATTCCTATTCCTCCACCTACTAAAGCTACTCTTCCTTCCACCTTTTCATATCCATTACCATAAGGTCCTTCTAATTTAATAGTGTCGTCGACTTTTAATTTACTAAGTATTTTTGTCCCTTCACCTACAACTTTATATAAAAAACTTATACTGTTTTCATTTATATCGTGAATACTTATAGGTCTTGATAATAAAGGATAATTATCCCAAGCTCTTAACATATAAAATTGACCCATTTCACCTTTGAACTTACCGTTTACTTCCATTAAGTACATATCTTCCCCAATATACTCATTTCTGATTACTTTATACATTTTGTATCCTCCATAAAATTCACTTTGCTCATGTCGCCAACGAGATACCTTCGCTACCGCTTTAGGTAACTCCGTTGCTCAAAATTCCCTTCACTAAAAGACTAAAATAATTAATTATTTATATCTATGCCTAAAAGTTTTATAATTAAGGCCATTCTTACATACATGCCGTAAGTAGCTTGTTTAAAATAAACTGCTCTTTCATCATCATCTACATCAGTAGATATTTCATTTACTCTTGGTAAAGGATGTAGTACAAGCATATCTTCTTTTGCTTGTTCCATTTTTTCTTTATCTAATATATAAGTATCTTTTAACCTTTCATATTCCTCTGTATCTATAAACCTCTCTCTTTGAATTCTAGTCATATAAAGCAAATCTAGATTTCTTAGTGATTCATCTAAATGAGAAGTTTCATAATATGAATAACTTTTAATATTATCCTTTATATATCCTGGCATTTTAAGTTCTTCTGGGGATATAAATACAAACTTATTATTTTCATATCTATTCATCGCCTTAACTAATGAATGAACTGTTCTTCCATGTTTTAAATCGCCACAAATTCCTATTATATGATTTTTTAAAGTTCCTTTTAGGGATTTTATTGTAAGTAAATCTGTAAGTGTTTGAGTTGGATGTTGGTTTCCACCATCACCTGCATTAATGAATGGTACACTCGTGTATTTAATAGCTTCTGCTGCTGCACCAGCAATAGGATGTCTCATAACTATAAGGTCTACATATCCAGATACAACTCTCATAGTATCTCCTAAAGATTCTCCTTTTGATACAGAGGATGAGTTCGGCTCAGAAAAACCTATTATTTCTCCTCCTAGTCTTTTCATTGCTGCTTCAAAGCTTAATCTTGTTCTTGTTGATGGCTCATAAAATAATGTAGCCATTAATTTTCCTTCACATACACGAGAATATGCCGATGGATTTTTCATAATATCCTCAGCTAAATTTAAGATTTCATCTATCTCTCTAACAGAAAAGTCTTCTGGTTGGATTAAATTTCTTGATTTTAACATATTTTATTCCTCCTTTTTAGCCTCTCTGGACTAAATTTAAAAGCACTTTATATCTCTAGTAGATTAACACTTTTGGTTTTTTATGTCAATAATATAAAACTTTTAATATTAAAAAAACAGAAGACATTTCTATCTTCTGTTTTCTATCTCTATTATAAATTATATACTTATTTTAAAAAGGTTTGTCTTTGTCATACTACTAATGTAAATTTATTTTCTATACCAACCCTTGAGCCATCATAGCATCAGCAACTTTTAAGAACCCTGCTATATTTGCTCCAGCAACTAAATTATATCCAAATCCATAAGTTTGAGAAGCATTAGCACAAGCATCATGTATACCTACCATTATATCTTTTAATTGAGCATAAACTTCTTCTGGAGTGAAAACTGTTTTACCAGCGTTTTGACCCATTTCTATACAAGAACAAGCAACTCCACCAGCATTAGCAGCTTTAGATGGTCCTACTATAACTCCGTTATCTTGTAAATATTTAATAGCTTCGTTAGTTGAAGACATATTTGATCCTTCACAAACAAATTTGCATCCATTGGCAACTATAGCTTTTGCATCATCTATTAATATTTCATTTTGAGTAGCACATGGAATATATAAATCTGCTTTTACTTCCCATGGCTTTTTACCTGCTACGAATTTAGATCCTGGGAATTTATCTGCATATGGAGCACATATATTCTTTCCAGATGCTCTTAGTTCAAGCATATATTCAACTTTTTCTCCTGAAACACCATCTGGATCATATATATATCCATCAGGACCAGAAATAGTAATTACTTTAGCACCTAATTGATTTAATTTCTCAGCAGTACCCCAAGCAACATTACCAAAACCTGATATAGCAACTTCTTTACCTGCTAATTTTTCTCCATTAGCTTCTAACATTGCATTAGCAAAGAATACTATTCCGTATCCAGTAGCTTCAGTTCTTCCTTGTAATCCACCATAAGAAAGCCCTTTACCAGTTAAAACACCTTCAAATCTATTTACTAATCTTTTATATTGTCCAAACATATATCCTACTTCTCTAGCACCAACACCTAAATCACCCGCTGGAACATCAGTCTCTGGCCCTATATGTCTATATAATTCAGTCATAAAAGCTTGGCAGAATCTCATTATTTCGGCATCTGATTTACCATTTGGATCGAAGTCTGATCCACCTTTACCTCCACCTATTGGAAGACCTGTTAAACTATTTTTGAAAATCTGTTCAAAACCTAAGAATTTTATTATACCTGGATAAACATTTGGAGCAAATCTTAATCCACCTTTATATGGCCCTATTGCACTGTTGAATTGATATCTATAGCCTTTATTTACCTGTACTTTACCATTATCATCTGTCCAAACTACTCTAAAAGTTATACCTCTTTCTGGTTCTGTTAATCTTTCTAATATTGCAGCTTTTTCATACTCTGGATGTTTTTCCATTACTGGTATTAAAGAAGTTAGAACTTCTTCAACTGTTTGGTGAAATTCTACTTCACCTGGATTTTTTTTCTTACAAAGGTCTATACATTCTTGTACATAGTTAGACATTTTTTAAAGCCCCCTTATTTAATAAGTAAATTTAATTTTCATTTTTTGTTTGTGATTTAATTAGTAATGTATTGTATAAAGCCTACTTTAATTAAATAGTAGCATAATGAAATCTTTATGTTCAATTGAATTTTGGGTTAATTTTCAGTTGAATTTTTATTTAATTCTTAATTCTATTGTATATATTATAACTGTAATAATTAGCATAATTTTCTTCTAATATTAATGCTCTTACTTTATATAAATTAATAAAACTAACAATATAATTTATTACTTGTTTGTCGCATTACAAATAAAATTGCAAATTTATTTTCAATAAAATACTATACTTATCTATTTTTCGCTATATTTCATCTTATAATTTATCCCCTAATTTTATTGCATATCTAAAAAATATTTATTTGATTTTAAAATAACATAATTTAATTTTATGTCTATTTTACTAGTCTATTTTTTATTGTTAAAATTGGTAAATTTTGCTATAATGAACTTAATCATATAACTAAAAGGGGGTATTAGAAATGGCTTATAAAATAACTGATGATTGTGTAGCATGTGGATCTTGTGCTGATGAGTGCCCAAATGATGCTATAATATCTGGGGATGATAAATACGAAATAAACGCTGATGAGTGTTTAGATTGTGGATCTTGTGCTGATGCTTGTCCAAATGACGCTATAGTATCTGAATAATATCTACATAAAAACTATTCTAGATAATTGATTATCTAGAATAGTTTTTTTTTTATAGTTTTTAGTCATTGTATTTTTAGTAAGTTTTGCTATAATAGTTATTGCATTATTATTATAAGGAGGATCTATCAATGGCTTACAAAATAGGTGATGCTTGCATAAGCTGTGGTGCTTGTGCTGACGAATGTCCAGTTGAATGTATATCTGCTGGAGATGATATATATGTTATAAACCCTGATGAATGTATCGAATGTGGTGCATGTAACAGTGTTTGTCCTGTGGAAGCTCCACAACAAGACTAATAAAAAAGCTATTCAAATTATTTTCAATTTGAATAGCTTTTTTTATTTTATTTATTCACTATCTTCTTTCATTAAATATGATAGAGTAAATAAACTCTCAGTTAAATTAACATTTTCTACTATTACATCATCTGATACATTTAGATCAACAGGTGCAAAATTCCATATTCCCTTTATCCCTGCATTAACTAATCTATCTGCTAATTGTTGAGCACCATTTTTAGGAACGCATAAAATTCCTATCTCTATATTGTTTTCTTTTATGTATTCTTCTAAAATATCCGAATCCAGTATTTCAAAATCTCTTATATTTAATCCAATTAGTTTAGGATTAGCATCAAATAATGCTTTTATCTCAAATCCTGCATTTTTAAAGCCAGTATAGTTCGCAATAGCTTGCCCCAAATTTCCCGCTCCTACAAGCACTGCATTATATGATTTATTTAAACCTAATATTTTTCCTATTTCATTATGTAGGTCTTCTATGTTATATCCATATCCTTGTTGGCCAAATCCACCAAAATTGTTTAAATCTTGTCTAATTTGTGAAGCCGTAAAGCCTATTATATCACTTAGTTCCTTTGATGAGATTCTTTGTATATCTTTATTTAGTAAGTCTCCTAAATATCTATAGTATTTAGGAAGTCTTCTTATAACGGCCATTGATATATTTTTGCTAGCCATTAATCCACCCCCTGTATAATTATTTAGTTGTTATTATCTGCTGTTAATAGTATAACACTCTTGATTATATTATATCAAAACATTATAATTTTAGGTAGTTCAAGGAGGTATAAATTTATGATTGTTTTATCGTGCAACAACTTGTACAAAAGTTTTGGTATAGATTCCATCTTAGAAAATATATGCTTTAGTGTAAATGAAGGGGATAAAATCGGTATTATCGGTGTAAATGGTACAGGTAAAACTACCCTTATGAAAATAATATCTGGTGAATATGGATATGATGAAGGGGATATATATACTTCTAAAGATTGTGAAATAGGATACTTAGAACAAAATACTAACTTCCATTCTAATAATACTATATTAGAAGAAGTTTTAGAGGTTTTTAAACATTTAATAGATATGGAAAATTATTTAAGAGAATTAGAAATAAAAATAGCAGAGGAAGGTAGTAAACCTAACTCTAACATTTTAGATAAACTTATGAATGACTATTCTCATCATTTAGAACTTTTTGCTGAAAAAAATGGATACGGATACAAATCGGAGGCAAAAGGTGTTCTAAAAGGTTTAGGATTTAAAGATGAAGATATGGACAAACCAATTAGTATATTATCTGGTGGTGAAAAAACAAGGGTACTTTTAGGTAAACTTCTACTAAAAAAACCTACTTTATTATTATTAGATGAGCCTACTAACCACTTAGATTCGGAAGCTATTGAGTGGCTGGAGTTCTTCCTTAAACAATATAAAGGAACTGTTATGTTAATATCTCATGATAGATATTTCTTAGACCAAGTAGTTGATAGAGTTTTTGAAGTTCATAATAAAAAACTAAAAACTTATAATGGTAACTACTCTAAATTTGTAGAGTTATCTAAAGTTGAAAAAGAAATAGAACTTAAAAAATTCGAAGACCAACAAAAAGACCTGAAAAAACAAGAAGAGTCTATTGAAAGATTAAAAGCTTACGGTAGAGAAAAGCATCTTAAAAGAGCTCGTAGTAAAGAAAAAGCTTTAGATAAAATAGAAGTATTAGATAAACCAGAAGCTTACAGAAAAAAAGCTAAAATTCAGTTTAATCCTTCTGTTTGTAGTGGAAATGACGTACTTCATGTAAATGATCTTTCCATGGCATATGATGATAGAGTTTTATTTAAAGGTGTAAACTTTGATATTTATAGAGGTGAAAAAGTTGCCCTTATAGGTCCTAATGGCGCCGGTAAATCTACTTTATTCAAAATATTAATGAATGAACTAACTCCAATTTGTGGTGATTTCAAATTAGGAACTAATGTTAATATTTCTTATTTCCATCAAGAACAAAAAACATTAAATCTAGATAATACTATCATTGATGAAATTTGGGATAGTAATGATAAGTTAACTCAAACTGAAATAAGAAATATGCTTGGATCTCTTTTATTTGAAAATGAAGAAGTATTTAAAAAGATTTCAACACTAAGTGGTGGGGAAAGAGCTAGAGTTGCCATATTAAAATTAATATTATCTAATGCAAACTTCTTATTACTAGATGAGCCTACTAACCACTTGGATATAGACTCTAAAGAAGTTTTAGAAGAAGCCTTAGAAAATTATACTGGCACAATATTTACAATTTCTCATGATAGATACTTCCTAAATACTGTAGTAGATAAAATACTAGTTTTAAGTGAAGATGGTATAACTGAATACCTTGGAAATTACGACTATTATATTAATAAAAAAAGAGAAATTGAAGAAATGGCCACTGTTGTTGAGGTTGAAGAAAAAACTAAAACTCAAATTAAAGATGAAAGAAGAAAAGAAAAAGAACAACGTGAAAAAGAAAAGAAAAATAGATACAAAATAAAAAATATTGAACAAGAAATAGAAGAAATTGAAGGTAAAATCGAAGAACTAGATTATCTTTTATGCCAAGAGGAAGTTTACTCTAATCCTACTCGTTCTAAAGAAGTTAGCCAAGAAAAATCTAATTATGAAGACAAATTATCTTCACTTTATGAAGCTTGGGAAGAATTAGTTTAATATTTTATAGATAAAAAGCAAGAATATGAGATAACTCTCAATTCTTGCTTTTTATATGTAAATATTTATTATTTTACAGCTGCAACAACTGACATTTCTACTAATAAATTTTCTCTAGCCATTTTAGCTTCTACACAAGCTCTTGCTGGTTCACATCCTTTTACTACCCAAGCATCATAAACAGAATTCATATCAGCGAAATCTTTCATATCTTTTACGTATATTGTAACTGATAATATATTTTCTTTATCAGAACCATATTTATTTAAAAGATCTTCAACTTTAGCTAATACTGTAGCAGTTTGTTCTTTGATATCCCCTTCATCACAAGTTTGTCCACATAAGTAAAGAGTATTGTTGAATATAACTGCTTTACTCATTCTCCCATTGTTTTCAAATCTTTGAATTGTCATTTTTGTCTCCTCCTAAATTGTGTCTATTTTTAAATTTGGTACAGCATTAAGAGACATATCATCCCTTTTGCCATTTATATAATTATAATATCCTGCACAACCTATCATTGCTGCATTATCTGTACATAATGATAATGATGGATATTTAATCTCTATATTATGCTCTTTCGCCATTTCTGATATCTTTTCTCTAAGAGCTGAATTAGCTGCAACTCCTCCAGATAAAGCTACAATTTTATAATTTTTTTCTAAAGCAGCCTTTATAGCCTTAGTTGCAAGAACCTCAACTACTGCTTCTTGGAAAGATGCCGCCACATCTTCAACTACTATTTCTTGATTTTTCATTTTTTGTCCATTTAAGTAGTTTAATACTGCTGACTTTAGCCCACTAAAACTAAAATCATAAGAATCATCTATATATGCTCTAGGAAAATCTATAGCTTTTTTATTTCCTATTTTAGCAAGTTTATCTATTATTGGTCCACCTGGATATCCTAAGTTCATAGCCCTAGCTATTTTATCAAAAGCTTCACCAGATGCATCATCTCTAGTTCTTCCTAAAATCTCATAACTATTATAATCTTTTACTTCAACTAAATGAGTATGTCCTCCTGATACAACTAAAGTTATAAAAGGTGGTTTTAAATCTTTATGTTCAATATAGTTGGCACATATATGACCTTGCATGTGGTTAACACCAACAAGAGGTTTATTTAAAGAAAAAGCTAAAGCTTTTGCATAAGAAAGCCCTACTAATAATGCTCCCACTAATCCTGGACCATATGTAACAGCTATATGATCTATATCTTCTAATTTAATATTCGCTTCATCTATTGCTTCTTGGAATACTGCATCTATATTTTCTATATGTTTTCTAGAGGCTACCTCTGGTACTACACCTCCAAATTTTTTATGTAATTCTATTTGAGTAGATACTACATTTGCTAATACTTCTCTACCATTTTTTAATATGGCAACTGCTGTTTCGTCACAGCTACTTTCCATAGATAATGTTATTATATCCTTCATTTATTTACACCTCTTTTAACTGGTTCCACATTATGATGGCATCTTCTTTATTATCACTATAATATTCTTTTCTTATGCCACCCATTTTAAATCCATACTTTCTGTATAAATTTTGTGCCACTGTATTTGAAGCTCTAACTTCTAGAGTCATAGCACTTAAATCGGCCTTTTTACATAATTCAACTAATTCACTTACTAATCTATCGCCAATTTTTCTTCCTCTATAGTCACTGTGAACTGCCACATTTGTTATATGACCTTCATCAACAACAAACCAAATACCTACATATCCTACGATTCTATTGTCAATTTCAGCTACTAAATATCTAGCTAAATCATTTTTTAATTCTTTATTAAAAGCATCCTTTGACCAAGTATCAACGAAGCAATTTTCTTCTACTTCATAAACACCGTCTATATCATTTTTAGTCATAGGTCTTATTATTAGATTATTTCCCATCTCTTAACCTCTTTTGCTTTTCTTCATATTGTTCTTCTGCTTGAGATTTTCTAATATACATAGGATTTATGTCATAGCAATTATGTACTTCTTTATTTTTATCAAACTTGTCTTTTGCTATAACGCATAAGCTACTAGCTTTAGTTATATTGTTTGCTGGAGATGGTATAGTTATATTTGATATATCTTCTATTTTTTCTTTGTATTTATATACAGCTTCACCAACTATAACCCATTCTTCACCACTAGTTGATAATTGTTCTAGTAAATCATCAATTGGCATAATGCTTATTTCTTCTTGTAATTCTTTTATTTTATTATTTTCTAATTTATATGTATTTGTATAAACTTGATTTCTTTGTGCATCTAAAATTGCACATATTTTTTTATCACAAAGATCCATATTAGCACCTAATATTTCTAATGAATTAACTCCTATTAAAGGAATATTATTTACATGAGCCATAGCTTTTGCCGTTGCCATTCCTATTCTAAGTCCTGTAAAAGAACCAGGCCCAACACATATACCTATAGCATCTATATCTTTAATGTCTATATCACTAAGTTTTAACATATTTTCTATCATAGGCATTAGTTTTTGCGAATGAGTTTTTTTAGTATTTATAGTATATTCACATATTAATTTATCATCTTCTAAAACAGCCACATTAGCAGCCATAGTAGAAGTATCAATTCCTAATATCTTCATTATTTAGTCAGCTCCTCAACTATTTCTTTGTATTTTTGTCCAAATGGTGTTAATATCATTTCTCTTCCAGTTTCTTTGTATAGTAACTCTATTTTTAAATATTCATCCGGAAGTATATCTTCTATTATATTTGCCCATTCTATTATGCAAACACCATCTGAATCTATATATTCATCAAATCCAATATCGTACATTTCTTCACTACATCCGATTCTATAAACATCAAAATGATATAAAGGCATACGTCCTTCATATTCATTAACTATTGTAAATGTTGGACTTGTAATATAATCATCTACTCCTAAAGATTTAGCTAAACTTTGTGTCATTGTAGTTTTTCCAGCACCTAAATCTCCTATTAAACAAATTACAGCTCCTGGAAAAAGTAGTTCACCTAACTTTGTACCAATTTCTCTTGTTTTTTCTTCTCTATCTAAATAAATTGTTTTCATTTATATCACCTTTAAAATCCTTTATTTAAGCATGATTTTTACTTTATCTCATTAACTATTATTATCAATTTTACTATTATTTTAGTCATTTCTTTCTTATACAACTAGATATTATTATATAATATCATTGATTTATAATAAAGAGTTTATATTTTCACATAAAAAAATAAGTGAATATCAAAAATGATATCCACCTATTTTTTATTATTTAGTAAGTATTTTTTCCATTTTTTTAAACAACGGTAATGTAACTACTGTCATTAGTCCAGCTTTTATTATATTAAATGGTGCAATCATCCATATTACAAAAGTATATAAATCTGTAACCTTCGAATTTATTACTGTACCCATCTGTATTATTGCATCCAGTGGCATACCATATACTGTTGCATATAAAGGCATCATTATATAATAATTCATTATACATCCCATAATAGTCATTGCTACTATTCCAACTAATCCTCCAGCTACTACACCTTTAATATTTTTCCATTTTCTATAAAATAAGCATATAATTAATACATAAGACCCACCTATTATTACATTTGCAAATTCTCCAACTCCTCCTGTAGTACTTGCTGTAATTCCTTGAAGAAAGTTTTTAATTATAACTATTGCAATACCTGCAATTGGACCTAATGACATTCCTCCGAATATGGCTGGGATATCAGATACGTCTATTTTTAAGAATGATGGAAATATTGGTAGTGGTACTGATATAAACATAAGTACATAAGCTATAGCTGATAATATTCCCACCTTTGCTATGGTTTTAGCAGATCCTAATCCTTGTTTTTTAATAGTATTTTGCATAACACAACCTCCATATTAAATATTATTTGTGAAATTAAAAAAACTCGAAGAATTTCAACCTTCGAGTTTTATGAATATTCAAAATGGATTATGGTATATATCATAATTCTCTTCTCTCATCCAGACTATACTGTCGGCTTTGGAATCTCACCAAATCATGCTACTATAGTAGCTCGCGGGCTATAACCGCCGGTAGGGAATTTCACCCTGCCCCGAAGATCTTCTGTTTTTTTAATTTCATTTTTATAATATTATAGTAGTTTAATTAGTATATTATGTCAATAAAATTAAATTTATAACAAACTCAAAGTATGAAGATTATTCTTTTCTATATACTATTTTTCCATCTATTATTGTATATAATACATGACTGTTTATTTCAAAAGGATTATTATCCCATATAACTATATCTGCATCTTTTCCAACCTCAATAGATCCAACTCTATCATCTATTCCTAATACTCTAGCTGGATTTATTGTTATTGATTCCAATGCTTTTTCTTCTTTCATTCCATATTTTATAGCTATAGCTGCACATATTGGAAGATACTGAATAGGAATTACTGGATGATCTGTCATTAAACAAACATCTGCACCTGCATTTGATAATATACCAGCTGTCTCAAAAGTTAAGTTACGAAGTTCAATCTTTGATCTTTCAGAAAGAGATGGACCAACTATTAGTGGATAACCTTCTTCTATTAATTCATCAACTACTAAATGTCCCTCCGTACAATGATCTAGAGTTAATTTTAAATTGAATTCTTTAGCAATTCTTATAGCAGTAAACATATCATCTGCTCTATGAGCATGAGCTTTTAGAGGAATTTTTCTTTTTAGTACAGGTATTAAACTTTCATATTTAATATCGTATTCTGGTTTACTTTCATCATCTTCTTCCAGTTCACATCTTTCAACTTCTTCTAAATACTCTTGTGCTTTTTTTAAATTTTCTCTAATTAAAGCAGCTATAGCCATTCTTGTTTGCGGAGTTTTTTCATCACTACCATAAACACTCTTAGGATTTTCCCCAAAAGCTACTTTTGCAGCTACTGGATTTTTTATAACCATTTTATCTATTATTCTTCCAAAAGTTTTTATAGCTATACACTGACCACCCATTACATTAGCACTTCCTGGAGTTGTACAAACTGATGTAATTCCTCCTTGAACTGCCTCTGTAAAATTTCTATCCATTGGGTTTATTCCATCAATAGGATTTAAGTGAGGTGTTACAGGGTCTGTTTCTTCATTTCCGTCTGCACCTTCTGAACCCATTCCATCTTCCCAAAGCCCAAGATGAGTATGAGCATCTATAAAGCCTGGCAGAACTAAACATCCCTTTGCATCTATTACTTGTGCATCTAGTGGTGCTACAATTTCATTTCCTATTTCTATTATTTTTTTATTATCAATTAAAATATTACTATTAATTATGCCCTTCGTAACGGTGTTTACCGTTCCATTTTTTATGAATATCACCTGTTTTCCTCCATAATTAAATCTTCATAGATAAAGCAACTCTTTGTTTATCTAAATCTATTCCAATTACTTTTACATCTACCACATCTCCAACTGAACAAATTTCCATTGGATCTTTTACAAATTTATTACTCATTTGTGATTTATGAACTAGTCCATCATTTTTTATTCCTATATCAACAAACACACCAAAGTCTACAACATTTCTTACTGTTCCCTTTAATATCATACCTTCTTTTATATCTTCTATTTTTAATACATCTGTTCTAAGTATAGGTTTCATACCCTCTTCTTCTCTAGGGTCTCTTCCTGGCTTTTTAATTTCTAAAATAATATCTTTTAAAGTAACTTCTCCCACATTAAGATTTTCACTTAATTGTTTTAAACCTACTTTCTCAACTCTATTGTCTATGTCAGATATATTTTTATTCTTTAAATCTTCTAAAGAATAACCTAAAATTTCTAGCATTTTTTTACATATATCATAACTTTCTGGATGTACTCCTGTATTATCAAGTGGGTTCTTACCATCTTCTATTCTCATAAATCCAGCACATTGAACAAATGCTGAAGGTCCAAGTCTTTTTACTTTCTTAAGTTCCGTTCTAGATTTAAATGAACCATTTTCTTCTCTATAAGCAATTATATTTTTTGCAACAGCTTTACTTATTCCTGAAACATGTTCTAAAAGCGAGTATGATGCAGTATTTAAATCTATACCAACTTTATTTACAGAGTCTTCAACAACACCATCTAATACTTCTTTTAATCTTTTTTTATTTAAATCATGTTGATATTGACCAACGCCAATACTTTCTGGATCTATTTTTACAAGCTCTGCAAGGGGATCTTGAAGTCTTCTTCCTATAGATATTGCACCTCTTATAGATACATTTATATCTGGATGTTCTTGTGCTGCAAGTTCTGATGCTGAATAAATTGATGCACCCGCTTCATTAACTATAATATATTGAGTTTTTACACCCATTTCTTTTATTAAATCCGATATTAGACTTTCTGATTCTCTTGACGCTGTACCATTTCCTATTGCTATAACATCTATTTTGTATGTTTCTATTAATTTTCTTAAAGTTTTTTTAGATTGTTCAACTTTTCCTTGAGGTTTATGAGGATAAACTATTGCTTCATCTAAAAATTTTCCATTAGCATCAACTACAGCTATTTTACATCCATTCACATATCCTGGATCAAATCCCATTACTACTTTTCCTTTTAGAGGTGGTTGCAATAAAAGATTTTTTATATTTTCACCAAATACACTTATAGCTCTTTCTTGAGCTAGTTCTGTTAAATGATTTCTAATTTCCCTTTCTATAGATGGGAAAATTAATCTTTTATATGCATCTTCTACGGCAGAAACTATTATTTCTTTATTTTTAAAATTATTTTTATTTATGTATTGATTTTCAATATATTTTAAAATTCTATCATTATCTATTTCTAACTTAACTTTTAAAAACTCTTCTTTTTCTCCTCTGTTTATAGCAAGAACCCTATGAGATGCCATATTACTTACTCTTTCGCTAAAATCATAGTACATATCATAAACAGATTTTTCATCCTTAGCATTTTTTGTTACTATAACTCCATATTTTAAAGCATTTTCTCTTATATGCTTTCTTATTTCAGCATTATCAGAAATTATCTCTGCAATTATATCATTTGCTCCCTTAAGGGCATCTTCCACTGATAAAACTTTCTTTTCTTCATTTATAAACTTTTCTGACACTTTATTTATATCATCAATGTTATTTTCTAAAATTAATAAAGCTAAATCTTCTAATCCCTTTTCCTTAGCTATAGTAGCCCTTGTTCTTTTCTTTTGTTTAAATGGAGCATAAATATCTTCAACTTCTTGAAGTGTATTTGATTTCGCTAGGTTTTCAATTATTTCTTCTGTTAATTTTCCTTGTTCTTCTATTATTCTTTGAACATCTTCTTTTCTTGATTGTAAGTTTCTTAAATAAGTTAATCTATCATTAAATTGTCTTAAAATTACATCACTCATTTCACCAGTCATTTCTTTTCTATATCTGGCGATAAAAGGTATTGTATTTCCTTCGTCTATTAACTTTATAACATTTTCTACTTGCTCATTTTTTAGGCTAAACTCTTTTCTTAAAATCTCACTTATATTCAATTTAAACCTTCTTTCTAAAAATAAGGCTTAAGAATAAAATTCTCAAGCCCTATGTTTTAATTATTTATTAACTTTGTTCATTTTTAAATACTCATTTATAAATAAATCTATATTTCCGTCTAATACACTATCAACATTACCTACTTCACAATTTGTTCTATGGTCTTTTACTAATTTATAAGGTTGAAAAACATAGGATCTAATTTGGCTACCCCAAGTAATTTGAGAGTACTTACCTTGTATATCTTCTATTCTTTCTTTTTGTTCTAATTCTTTCAGATGAATTAATTTACCTTTTAGCATTTTCATAGCTGTCTCTCTGTTTGATAACTGAGATCTTTCATTTTGACACTGAACAGTTACTCCTGTAGGTATATGAGTTATTCTGACAGCAGAATCTGTTGTATTTACATGTTGTCCACCAGCACCAGATGCTCTATAAGTATCAATTTTTAAATCTGACGGATTTATTTGAACATCAATATCATCATCTAATTCTGGAGTAATATCTACTGATACAAAGGAAGTATGTCTTTTTCCTGATGTATCATAAGGAGATATCCTTACTATTCTATGGACACCTTTTTCACTTTTTAAATATCCATAAGCATTTATGCCCTCAATAAGTAAGGTAACACTTTTTATTCCTGCCTCAGTATCTGGTAAGTAATCTAAAGTTTTAATTTTATATCCTTTATTATTTGCCCATCTTGTATACATTCTTAGAAGAATTTGTGCACAATCTTGGGCATCTAATCCTCCAGTACCTGCATTTATGGATAATATGGCATTATTTTTATCATATTCACCATTTAATAAAGTTTTTATCCTTATCTTATCTAATTCATTTCGTATATTTTGGATAGATGATTCTATTTCTTTTTCAATAGAATCATCATTCTCTTCTAATGCCATTTCTAGTAATATTTCTATTTCTTCAAGGCCATTTTGTAAACTTTCATATTCTTCTATAGTATCTTTTAAAGATTTATTTTTTTGTAATATCTTTTGAGCTCTTTCATTATCATTCCAAAACTCTTGCTTTGAAATTTCTTTCTCTAATGATTCAATTTCCTTATTCAGTCCATCTATGTCAAAGAGAAACCCTCAAATCTTGTAAATTTGCAGACATTATTTGTAATTGTTGTCTGTATTCTTGTTCATTTAGCATTTGAACCTCCAAACTATTTTCCACAGCAATGTTTGAATTTCTTACCACTTCCACAAGGACAAGTTTCATTTCTTCCTACAGTTTTTTCTTTAACTACAGGAGATTTATCTTCTTTATCACTTGGTGCTGATAATGTATCAACATCTACTATAGATTTTCTTTCTTTTGGTTGTTGTTCAATAGTTATATTAAATAAATATTTTACTGTATCTTCTTGAATATGTTTAACCATATCATCAAACATATCAAATCCTTCCATTTTGTATGCTATAACTGGATCTTGTTGTCCTAGGGCACGAAGACCTATACCTTGACGTAATTGATCCATAGCATCTATATGGTCTATCCAGTGATTATCAACACATTGAAGAAGTATAATTCTTTCTACTTCTCTCATTCTATCAGAACCTATTACTTCTTCTTTTTCTCTGTATATATCATGAGCTATTTCGTAGATTTTATCACTTAAATCTTTTCCATTTAATTCTTTTAGTTCTTCTAATTCTAAACTTTCTTTTGGCATAAATAATCCATATAAGTATGATTTTAAGTTTTCTAATTCTACGCCATTATCACCAACATAAGCATTAACGGCATCAGCTATAATATCTTGTATCATATTTTGAATTTGATTATTTATATCTTCGCCTTCTAACACTCTTCCTCTCTCATCATATATAACTTGTCTTTGCTTATTCATAACATCGTCATATTGAAGAACGTGTTTTCTTATACCGAAGTTTCTTCCTTCAACTTTCTTTTGAGCATTTTCTATAGATTTAGTTAACATTTTATGTTCAACTGGCATATCTTCTTCTAAACCTATTTTTTCAACTATACCTTGCATTCTTTCACTACCGAATAATCTCATAAGTTCATCATCTAATCCTATGTAGAATCTTGAACTTCCTGGATCACCTTGACGTCCAGAACGACCTCTTAACTGATTATCGATTCTTCTAGACTCATGTCTTTCTGTACCAATTATAGCTAAACCACCTGCTGCTCTAACAGCTTCTTGTTCTTTCTTAGCTTGTTCTTTATATTTTTCATATAAATCATCAAAAATATGTTTAGCTTTTGCTAATTCTTCATCTAATTCTAATTCTGATTCTTCAATATGAGTATCTACTCTTTTTATTGTAGCATCAGTAAATCCTTGTCTTTTTAATTCTTTTTTTGTTAAGAATAGAGGATTTCCTCCAAGCATTATGTCAGTACCACGACCAGCCATATTTGTAGCTATTGTTACTGCACCAAGTCTACCAGCTTGTGCAACTATTTCAGCTTCTTTTTCATGGTTTTTCGCATTTAATACTTCGTGTTTTATACCTTTTCTCTTAAGTATTTGAGAAAGTTTTTCTGATTTATCTATAGAAACAGTACCAACTAGAACTGGTTGTTGTTTCTTATGTCTTTCTAGTATATCTTCTGCAACTGCATTAAATTTACCTCTTTCATTTTTATAAACTACATCTGGTAAATCTTCTCTTTGAACTGGTTTATTTGTAGGAACTACAACAACATCCATTTTGTATATTGATTTAAATTCTTCTTCTTCAGTTTTAGCAGTACCAGTCATACCAGCAAGTTTTTTATACAT
>OOCW01001237.1_pt1 | contig 19040 bp, 23 predicted proteins | sample 1671201 | NCBI WGS metagenome assembly OOCW01 (sample SAMN06348132, study PRJEB24527) | human gut metagenome | biome: human gut; feature: ankylosing spondylitis patient; material: feces | host: Homo sapiens | place: China | collected 2015-10
GAACAAGAAGACTTTATGGAAGAACCTGTTAAGAAATACTTCAGATTATTCCCAGGAAATGAAGTTCGTTTAAAGGGAGCTTACTTTGTTAAGTGTACTGATGTTATAAAAGATGAAAACGGAAATGTAGTTGAAGTACATTGTACTTACGACCCAGAAACTAAGAGTGGTTCAGGATTTACAGGACGTAAAGTAAAATCTACTATACACTGGGTAGAAGCAAATACTGCTATTCCTTGTGAATTTAGATTATATGAGCCATTAATACTTGATGATGCTCCAGAAAATGAAGGAAAGCACTTCTTAGAGCAAATAAATCCAAACTCTATGGAAATATTACAAGGATTTGCTGAACCTACTCAAATAAAGGATGCAAAACCATTAGATAAGTTCCAATTTGTAAGAAATGGATTCTTCTCTGTTGATACAAAATATACTACAGATGATAAATTAGTATTTAATAGAGTTGTACCATTAAAGAGCTCTTTCAAACCTGGAAAATAATATTTAATATATAAAAACCTACTAAGTAATATTTTAGTAGGTTTTTTCTTTTATTTAATTTAACTATAAGTTTATTACTTAACACCTAATATTTCTAATCCACCTTCTATACATTTTATATCTAATGGAAAATCTGGACCCTTTTCACCATCAATATCTGTAGTTAATCCATCCTCACATTCAATATATATTTCCTTAGTTTTAAAGTATAATATATCATCCTCATTTAAATTATCTAAATGTTCTCCCTTTAATACATTTATAAATACTGGTATAGATTTTGGAATTGGCATATCTTTAAAAATAATTACATCTAAATATCCATCATCTAGTTTTGCTTTATATGCTAAATTTAAATTACCTGCAGTTTTTCCATTAAAAACTAACATAAGATACATATTTCCTTTATACTCTACTTCATCAGATTTTACTTTTATATTAAACGCTCTAAGATGAAGCGTTTCCTCTATCCCAGCTATATAATATGCTACTTTTCCCATATAGTTTTTAAAATCAGGATTTATTTTTTGAGATACATCCGTAAACATACCTGCACTTGCTACATTTATAAAATACTTATCATTTATTTTTCCTATATCAAAATTTCTTGGATTAGAATTTATAATATTATCTACTGCTTTTTTTATATCAAATTCTAATCCAAGAGAGTGCGCAAAATCATTAGCTGTACCAACAGGAAGTATTCCAACTGGTAGGTTTATATTTAAATTTTTCATAGCATTTATTATTATATCTATTGTTCCATCTCCACCTGCTATTATTAAATGCTCATATGTATCATCTATATCTAAAAAGGCTTTATCTATACACTCATTTTTGTCTATTCTATATGGTATAAGTGTAATGTTATTTTTTTGATATATACTTATTATAAAATCTAAACTATTTACTATGGATTTTTCACCTGAATTTGGGTTGTATATAAGTTTTGCTTTTCTCATGAAACCTCCTTAAAACTTAACCTTTATGATATATATTAGATGTATAAAAGGATATACCTTTATTTTAGTATATCCTTTATTTTATTAATAACCAAGATTTTCATTTAAAAATATTACATGAATTCTATTTGCAGTTCTTTGTCTTTTTATAACTGTATACTCACAGCATATTCTATCTGTACTACTACAATCCATACAATATCCTTTTATTTTACATGGTGTATTAGTATCTAGTCTTTTAGCATTAGCAGGAGCACACATACTTTTATTACGCTCTACAGCTTCATTGATATTTTTTACTATTTTATTAACTCCAACTACTACTATAACTTTGTCTGGTCCATAAAGCATGGCTGCTACCCTATTTCCATTTCCATCTACATTATATAATTCTCCATCTTCTGTTATAGCATTAGTACTAGTAAAGAATACATCTGCACTAAAAGTCTTTCTGTATAACTCTTTTAAACCATCCTTAGTTAGATTTTCTTCATATCTATCTAGAAAATTAAATCTTTTACTTCTTAAATAATCTATAACACCTGCTTCAAATAATGTCATAGATCCTCCACAACTAACAGTATCCCCTTCATTTGTAAGTTCATCTATTATTTTAATAAGTTCATCTTTATTATTTGCAAGATAACCCTTCATATTATTATTTTCTAATGATTTTATTGTATTTTTTATTTTAGTTTCATTTACCCAAGCTACATACTTATCCATAAATATTCTCCCACCTTAACATATTTTCATATTATTATAATATCATATCATTTCAATTAATTTGACTTTTTTCGTTCAGGTTTTTTTATACTAAGTAGTCTATCTAAATATGTTGACTTTAATTGTTCATTAGCTAAGGCTCTTTTAGCTGGTTCTAAACTTAATATACTAGATAAAACTGCACCCATAGCTCTATGGCTAGTTAAAGCTTCATTATCAAATATAAGATTTTGTAGCTGACCTTTTTCAATAGCCATTAATACTGCTCTATGAACAGAATTTGCTGGTGTTATTATTTTTTCCTTACGTTTTCTAAGTGTAATGCTTTTTTTATGGCAATTTCTAACGCACACTCCACACCCTAAACATCTATCCTCATCGATTTTTACAACTTCTTTGTTATTTTCAACTGATTTACTTATAGCATCTATTGGACAAACCTTTATACACTTACCACAGTTTATACAAGAATCATAATTTATCTGTGGTATAAAACTAGTTGTCTGAACTGGATTCATATTTCCAAATCGTTTTGCTGCTACTAACGCTTCACAACAACATCCGCAACAATTACATATAAATGTTACTCCACTTCTTACATTTTCTCCACATTGAACTAAGTTGTGTTCATAAGCCTGATGAAGAAGCTCTTTACACTCCGATGCATCTACTCTTCTTGCAAAATTATTATTTATTAAAGAGTTTGCTGTATTGTTAAAAGTCATACATATATCCATAGGAGCATCACATGATTTTCCTACGTGACTCATTCTATGTCTACAGTAACACATACTTATACCGATATGTTTTGATTCTTCTATTATATGCGTTGCTCTTTCATAGTCTAGTATTGTAACTTCATTTTCATTAGTTAATACTTCTTCTTGAACATATACTCTTCCTAGCTTAGTATCTGTTGAATAGAATAGTTCTTTTATAAAATCTTCTTCTTCATTTATATATTGATAATAAAGCTCTGCTAAAAGTTTTTGATCTATGTCCTGTCTAGTTCTCATCATTGAAAACTCAAAAAAACCAGCCATTGGAGGAGGTAATATGTATTTTTTCCCCTTATTATCTTCTAAATCAAGTATCAAAGCTTTTTTAGCTAAATTATCTAATATTTTATATGCTTCACTTTGACTTACATTCCAAATATTTGCTGCAGTTTTTAACCTAAAAGCTTTTATAGGAAGCTTAGCTACTAACCTTGCTTCTTCTTCTGTAAATAATATACTTAAAATTTGATACAAAGTTTTCGAAGGAGGAGCTCCTTGTGGAAATTTATTTATTCTTTCTTCTAGGCTTTTATAAGCATTTTTAGCCGTTATATGCGCCATAATATACACCTCCTATTTTTATTAAAATTATGTACATATAACTATTTATTTATAACAAAAAAAGACATCAAATATTTATGATGCCCTTATTATAATATTTTTAATTACTTATTTATAGAACTTATTTTATTTGTAGAATAGATAGTTAATTCTCCATCATCGTTAATCAACATAATTCCGTTTCTTACAAACTCTAAATTTCCTTTTATCTTTTCATTAATGCAACTTGCAAATTTCTGTTCTGTAACATATATGTCATTTACGGCATTTACACAATCTTTATTTAATTTAACATCATCTACAACTTCTCCATAATCTTTTAAGATATCTATAGATTCAATAACTTCAGTAGTTTCTATCCCTGATATATTTGACACAATATCATGTTTAATATCTTTTATATTGTTTATATATTCGCTTCCTTGCTTTGTAACTACTGAAATAGTATCTTCTTCATTAATTATATTATTTACAATTGTTTTTGTTGTTTTTAAAATATCATTTAGTGGTTTTATATATTCCTCTTTATATTTTGATACACTATTATCATAGGTAACATTTATTGAGTTTACAAATTCATCTTTTTCTATATTAATATTGCTTATTACCCTATTTTCTATATTTTCATTTTCAATATTAGCTAATATATTTTTAGCTTCATTAGGAATTATAGTAAAGGTTTCTAAACTTACTTTAAGCGGTTCAAATGTTCCATCATCTAATACAACTCCTATAAAACCATCCCCTGTTGGATCCATTCTTAAAGGCTTATCTTTTATTTCTTCATTATTTAAATAATTATTCATAGGTCCTATAATCATTAATTCTACAGTCTTTGGCTTTATTATTTGTTCATTTATATCTATATTTTTTATAACATTATCTACATAAGTAGGATTTACATCTATAACTGATGTTGATTTATTTGGATTTAATTCCTTTACAACCTTTGTTTTTGATTGATTTGTAACTACATTACAATTTTTTGTATTAATATTAGACAATACACCTATTTTATTAGTTTTTATAGGTCTTGAAACTTCAACCTCTTCGCAATTAGAAGTTAATACTTTTTTCTTTTCTATTTTTACATATTTTACTACATTCTTTTTTTCACTTGTTATATTTTCTACTACGCTTTTTTTATTTTTACCTAACTCTATATTTTCTAATGATTTTTTAGTATTTACATCTAAATCTGTATTATATTTTAGAACCTCTTCACTTTTTATATTTTCTATACTATTTATTTGGTTGTCATTTTTTATTGCATAATAATTTATGTTTTTTATATCTTTATAATTTCGTCTTATGTAATCCTCAATATTTTTGTCTTTTAGTTTATTTGAAAAAGCTCTAGAATATCCAGTATTAGGATCATATCTATAGTTATTTTCTTCATCTATAGTACTATCTTGTATCTCTTTTATTAATAATTTCTTAAAATTAGGATTGTCATTGTTATTTAATATCTTAACTTTAGTTATATTATCCATTGATATTGCTACGTTATCATTCATTATTATGTTCTTTTTAATTGATAAGTTGCTATCATTTTCTTTATTTATTTGTATTTTATTAGTGTATCCATCTGTAGTTGTAATTTCTAAATCAACAGAAATTTTCTCCTTATTTGAAGATATATCTACTAATTCTTTAATAGTATTAAGTATCTTTTCTATTGATCTATTATTGTAATTTCTCTGCATTTATACACACTCCTTTACAACTAACTTTTATAGCTAAAATTATCCTCATTATATATATGTTTATTAATGATATTTTATTACATAAATATAAGGCTCATTTTTTAATGAGCCTTATACCTACATATTATCATTATGCTTCACAGTTTGATGTAAACCCTCCATTAGTAGCTACTAATGTGTTAGGTGTTGTATAAACTGCAACTTCATCTTTAACTACTACGTATAATTTTTCAGTTACTAAAAGTGATGCAAATATATTAGCTGTAAATTCATATTCGCCTGCACTTTCGTTTAATTCTATAGTAGATTTAGGTGCTACACATGGTACTGATACACAAACATCAAACATTGATCTTAAATTTACTTTCCTTCTATCATCTGGTAAACATACTTGACCAAAGAAATCAACATCTTTAAATCCTAATCCCATCACACTATCAGTTAAGCCATCTACAAGATATTGAGCTCTAAAAGGTATACATCCTGCAGTACCATCTACTATAATATACAAATTACAAGAATCTGGAGTTATATCTGCTTGACATATTTTTCTAGCCCTACCATTTTCACAACAACCAGTTCCTTCACCACAAGTTGTACTTCCACTATATTCAGTATATATATTTTCACATCCAGAAGTTCTACATGCTGAACATGGATCACTTACTAGTGTTATAGTCTGATTAAGACCTATTTCAGTTGGTATCTCTGCCGCATCTATTCCTAGGCAATCATATTTCAAAGTTATAGTTTTTATACATATATCTTTTCCTATTAAATTAGCTCTATCATTAGTACCTGCCCATATTATTTCAAATGTTTTATCTTTAGCACATCTTGTTTGTTCATTATCTAAATGTACATAGTCATATATTCTATCTATTAATGCAGGTATGCATTTTGCTTCTCTTATATCTGGATATCTAATAGTTTTTGGTTTGCAACATTGTTCTTTACATTGGCTTTCATTTTTTACAACCGTTGGGCCATCTTTGCATGTGCAGCATAAATTGTCTGGTTTACAAGGTTTATTGTATCTCGCCTCAGACTCTTTAACTTCTTCTATATCTTTATTGTCTTTTATTTCACTCATGCCTTCTATCCTCTCCTGTATTTATTTTGAAAAGATTATATTCTCTTCTTAATAAAATATATGATTTTATAAGATACATGTTACTAATTTAGATTCTCTATTTAATAATTTTTACTAATATATGTATAAATTTGCATATTTTAATATAAATATTAGTATAAAGATTTTTAGGAGGATAGTTATGTCTTTTATAGATAAAACAAATATAGTAATAAAAAAAAATAACAACGACTTATATTACTTTGACATAGATAAAGATATAGTATTAACTAAAATAAATAATAAAAATGATATTTTACTATCTAAAATTTTATTTACTGGGGACTATTCCTTTGTAGATATATGGCTAGATACAAATGAAAAAGACAATATCTATGGAATCATCAATGATAAAAAAGGAAAAATATTAAACTTAAATATAGAAGAAGATAATATCGATAAACATACTATGATAAAATATGATTATAAAAACTTTATAGTAAAGTTTCCATATACAAAACACATATCTAATATAAAACATACTATATATTACTCAATAAACAAAAGTATACCTCTTTTTGCAAATCTAATTCATATATATGAAGATAATAATATTTATGTAAAAAATACAATAGATTTTATAGACTATAATATTCTTAGTAACTTCGTTGTAGCCTACTCAAATAACAGACCTATTATATTTTACTTTAAGCTAGTCGATAAATTTGAAGAATTATTTGTATCTACCTTTGATTTAAATTCTCGTTCTTGGTCTAAGCCTATTCAAATTACTAAATCAAATAAGAATAAAATATATTTATCTGTTTTACAAGATGAAAACAGTAACTATCATATAGTATTTTCAGAAAACCACGATAACAAATATTATTGCAAATATGTCAATATCAGTTTAGAAAATAATTTTTTGAAAATAAATCAAGAGTCTATTATAAGTAAAGATGTTATGTGCTTATTTCCAAGTATAATAAAAGAAAATTCTACTCTCTATATACAGTGGGTTGAATACTTTGATTTGTACATTTGTAAATCATGTGATTTAGGAATGAATTGGAGCAAACCTATAATGGATAAAAATATATCTAATCAACCATTTATAAGATATCAATACATTTCTGATAATATAACTTCAATATTTGCACCTAAAAACAATTTAAGTTTAAATTCTTTACCTATAAAATGAGGAGTATCTTATAAGATACTCCTCATTTTATAGATAAAGATTCTAAAATTTTTATTAGTTCATATTTTTATTGTTATTTTTAGATTCTATTTGAGCTTTAATAAGCTCTGATTGTCTTTTTAATTCATCTATTTTATATCTTATGGCATTTAACTTTGCTTCCATTGAATTTCTAGCCTTTTCTGTTTCAGCATTTCTCATACCTTCTTCAGTTTGTTCATACATCATCTCTAATGCATTTATCTTTTCATTTATTTTATCATATACCATTTGAGGGTTATTGTATAATATTTCCCTTTTCTTATCTATCATAGATAATACTTTAAAATAAATAAATGTGATTATTATATTTACTATAATCTCAAATATGTCTGTGCTCATTCTATTAGTTATAGCTGTTACTCCTATAAACACAATTAAGTTGAATAAAAATAAGTTATTTAATATTTTTCTATTTTCAGTATGCTTTCCTTCTTCTTTATATTTCATAAATCTATAAGGTATAGATATTGTTAATATAGGCGCCAAAAATATTATCTTCATGTCTATAAGAGCGTATACAATACTTAGCATAGTAACTAAAGTCGTAGTTTTGCTCATTAAGTCTACTCGTCTCATATTATTCTCCTTAGTTTTTAAATATAAAAATTCTTTTTAATATAAAATGATATTATATATTTTATCATACCTTATAAATAAAATATATATTTTTATATCAAATTTTAATTTATAAGATGTACCATTATAAAAACATGGAAATCATTGATAAATATATATCAATTCAGTTTGTACACAAATATTTGTCCTAAAACATATAATAAAATATATATTAGTGATGGTATTTTTAGCCTATTAAACAACCTTTTTAATCTAGACTTTGATAGTATTTTGTATCTCTTGCGTATACAAATGATAATATTATGAGATTAATTTAATTTATAGGAGGTAGGCATTTATGAAATGTTGTATGTGTGGATTTGAATTAGAATATAATTATTGTCATTTAGTTGATAGAGGTCTAGTATTTTGTTCTATTGAATGTTTGAAGGAAAACTATGATGAAAAATATGAAGGAACATTACCGGTAGAAAAACCTAAAATGACATTTGGAGATGCTATAACTAAATTAAAGGAAGGATATAAGGTAAGAAAAGTAGACTGGGATGAAAGTCATTATATTTATATGGATGAAGAAGGATATGTTAGAAGAAGAGATGGTAATAAGTATTTTATTAAGTTAAATAATGATGTATGGGAGGAATTCAAATAAAGCAAAAATACACCTTTTAATTTATTCTTACAGTATTAATTTAATAACATAAAAAATAGGATAGCTACTTAAACCATCCTATAAATTATAAGTATTTAGTTTGCATTTCTTATATTATAATATACTTGATCATTTAGTATATAAATATATACTACCTCTTTATCAAAGTCCATAACAACTATAGCGAAATTAGTTTCTAGACCATTATTTAATAAGAACTCTTTTAACGCTTTAGCAGAATTTAAACATTGATAAATATATTTATTCCATTCATCTATATTTCCATTTTCTGCAACATATTCATCCATATGAAGCTCCAATATTAAAGTTTTTCCATCTTCTGATTTAATAATATTATGTCTTTGACCATAAAAACTATTATCTATAACTGGTTTTAATAATTTATATGCTTCATCGATTTCTTTATTTTCACTTATTTCTTTAGTATATAATTCATTTAAATCTTCATCTACTTGTTTTTGCTGTACTTGTGGTTCTTGATATTCAACGTATTCATTTCTGCAACCGGTTAATATACTTAAACTTAATAAACCACTTGTAATTAACGATATTAATTTCTTATGCATGGCCTACCCCCTAACGATGAATTAATTACAGGGTATAGTATGATATATAGCTTGTGTAAAGTTACTTGTATACAGCGATAGTCTGTTATCTAAAAATTCCCGTTATGTAGACTTTACTAACTAATTTAAGTTCTAAATCAGATATTAATTTATCAATTGTATATTTTAAAAGCATAAAAAATACACTTCTTGAAAATCAAATCCACAAATCTCACAAAATAATCTTCCATTCTTTTTTAGGAACATTCTCTTCGCATCTTTAATAACATTTGCATTACGTTCTATTTTAATATGTTCTTTTAATATTCGTCTCCCATCTTCATATTTCTTATAATTACAAATCTCTTTATCTATATGTTTATCATACTTTTTATCTAAATCTATTTTCATTGATAATCCTAATAAATCTGATAATTTACCCCAGTCTGTAAATCTTCTTACATTATCTAGTTATTTCTTAAATAAACTAAATTCATCCTACACTATATTTTCTGTGAGCTTTGTATAAAGCCTAAAGAAACCACTTCCTCGCATATATGTATCACTATTTACAACCATTACCGAAATCAAAGGCACACCATTTTAATAACAAATTAATGATAAATCTCCTATGTAACCATCAGAACTTCTTGGGTCTATAATATTACCTGCACGAATACACATATCTTTATATGCTATTAATGCTTGTTCTCTATTATTTTTAATGCATAATAATAACTGCTCTGCTAATGCTATATGTATCTCATTTATCTTATATTCCTTCAATTTTATACCACCATTTTTTGATTTTTTATCTACATAAATATAATCTATAATTATTATAATACTAATTTTTTATCTTAGTATATATTTTATACATAAAAAAAGACAGATTATAGTCTGCCCTTTTCATAAACGATAAAGCTTTTATATAATGAGTGTATTTTATATAAATCCTTTAGCTGAGTGTATTTTTATATAAATTATATTATACATTTTTTTTTATTATATGTAAATTCATTTTTATTCCCATATTTTACATTTTTAATCTATAATTATCTTAAGACTAAAACTTTACAGGAGGAAACTGAATTATGATAAATCCTTTATTTATACCTAATGAGTATGAAAATAATCTTATACAAATTATTCAGAATTATTATAGAAATGAATTTGCATTATTTAGACTAACAGATACCATGTATGATAAATCAATTATAGACGCTTCGCAACCTATAAGAGGTTTATTTTTTGAAAATAATATATTTGATTATTACTCACCACAACTTATACGAGGAGAAATATATTATTTACAAGGTTTTATAGTATCTGACATAATTAATGAAATCAAAGTTAGTGCATATAGACCAGTTACTAAAAAAGGTGACCCTCGATTCTGGTTATATACTTTGAAACGCCATGCAAGTATAAATGACTTAATCTATATTACTATCGTTGATTCTAAAATTGTAGCCATACCTCTAAATGATAAATTTGATGAAAATATTATATCTAATTTCTTTAGTCAATATAGTACATCAATTTCAGATGATACTAATATCATAAATGAACTTATATCTAAACTAAGAGATGTTCATAAAAAAGGATTCATACCTTCTATTTGTACAACTAAAAAGAATGATAAGGATGTAGGAGAAACTTTAGAATTAGCATTGGGTTTACCTATTAACAACCTTGTTACTGCTGATTATAAAGGGGAAGTTGAAATTAAATGCAAGAGAGAAGGTTCTAGTACTGATGATACATTATTCTGTAAGATTCCTGATTGGGAAATAAGTAATGAAAAATCAATGAGAAATATTGTAACAAAATATGGTTATCCTGATAGACAATATGATGATTGCACTAGCTTATTCGTTACAATAACAACTAAACCAAATCCTCAAGGTTTATTTTTAGATTTTGATGAAGAAAATGAATTACTAAAGCTATATCACATAAATGGTAATGATATTGCTAGTTGGAAATATTCTACTTTAAAAAAATCGCTTTTTGAAAAACATCCTAAAACTGCTTGGATAGTAGCTCAAGAGAAAAAAATAGATGGCGCTATACATTTTATGTATAAAACATTACAAATAACTCAAAATCCTATTTTTTCACAATTCTTGTCCCTTATAAAACAAAATATAATAGTATTTGAATTTAGGTCAAGTTATTATACATCTGGTGCTAAGATTGGTAAAAACAAAAGAGATTATGGACAAGCATTTAGAATTGATCCAAAACATAGAAATCAATTATTTGGTGATACTCAATCTATAGAACTTTAATAAAATTACTATAGTGATATAAAATTATATCACTATAGTAACCTATATATTTCTTTTGCTATAGCTCTGGCTAATAATGGTGGAACTGCATTACCAACTTGAGTATACTGTGGAACTTCTATTTTTCGCCTAGCTCCACCTGTAGTTCTCTTTCCTAGAAATTCAAAACTATCATCAAACGATTGAAGTCTTGCCATTTCTCTAACTGAAAAAGTTCTATTTTCAAAAGGAGATATATAGTCATCTGGTAATGTAACTACTGTTAAAGATGGTTTATATCTATCTAGTTTTTTCCTACTATTTTTTTTGGTTAATAAGATGTCGATAATTTCATTAGGACAATTAGGATTCCTTAAAAGTTCAACAATATAATTTCTATCTATTACAATTTCATCTATTATTGTAGCAACCTCTGGATGTATTTCTATATCCGTATTTATAGCCATATCTGCTACTTTATTTTGAACTTCTGTTATAAGGCTTTCTTTTCCTTCAATATCAATTCCTTCTAAGGAAATTCTTCTCTTTAAAGCATTTGCATCTTCACCTTCTTCATATAAAGAAAATCTATCAACTATTATATCTGTATGATTAGAAAATTCATAATTTAAAAATTCATCGTAGTTACTAACATAATTTCCATCTATATTAGTTGTTCTACCTCGTCTAGATTCTAATTGATATTCTGTAAGTTCTGGATTTATTTCATTTCTTAGTGTATCATTTTTTATTAAATCCCCTATTGCTTCAATCACTGTAACTTTATTTTCTCCTATATGTGTAGGCTCTGGATATTTAGGTACTTGTTCTCCTTTTAAATACGCTATAAATATTATCCTTTTTCTACTTTGTGGTACTCCATAGTCACTTGCATCTAATACTCTTGGTTCTAAAGTTTCATAACCAATTGCTTTAAATTCCTTTTTTAATATTTCTGGTACAACTTCATTTTCATAAGTTGCTCCTCTTAATCCATCTATATACAACCTCATATCAGTCATACCTTCAACATTTTCCATAACTACATATCTTGGCTTTAATTCGTCAATAACCCTTAAATACTCTCTAAACAAAAAGTTTCTAGGGTCTTGTGGGTCTCTTTTTCCTGACCTACTGAACCCCTGACAAGGCGGACCTCCAAATATAACATCAATAGGATTTTCACGTTTTAATCTATCACTATTTTTAAATAATTCTAAGTTTTCTACCTTATCTATTATAAAATCACCAGTAAGTTCTCTTATATCCATTTGTTCAAAATGAGTATTTTTACCTTGTATTAGTCCTAGTTGTTCATGCCTATTTGTGTATGTTAATGCAACCTCAGAACTTTTGTCGCTAGAGAATACAATATGAAACCCTGCTTGTAATATACCTTCGCTCATTCCACCTGCTCCACAAAATAAGTCTACTGCTATTTTCATATTACACCTCTTTATTTAAATTTTATAAATTAATATTATCAAAAATAGTGTAAAAAGTCCAGGCCTTTTTTCACTTTTCTAAAATTAGCCAAATTTTATATTATATCATTTTTTTAAAATTAGATATATTCATTTCAACTCACTTTAATCTGTTGTGCTAGTTATTTTTCCAAATGTATTAAAATTGCTATATAGAGTTTTTTAGATAGTAAAATACACTTATCTAGACTCTAATATTTTCAATAATTTTATTTACTATTACAACGAGTTAATTTAAAATAAGACTATACTTAATACAATGTTGAAATTAGATAGCTTTTGAATAATAAAAAATCAAGAGTTGTATGAATGAGCAAATACAACTCTTAATTTTGGTTTACATTATATTAAAATTACCTTTTTCTCATTTATCACAAATATATATTAAGAATTTTTCTAATAATATATTCGAGAACATAATACAATTAGCAAATACTATATATGAACTTTCACTTTCAAATAACTGATATTGGCAATTAGACCTTAATAGTTCATTTATATACCCAACAAATAATCTTGATGATACAAAAATAATAATTATAGCAAATATACCTATAAGTATCCATTTAATACTAATTTTTATTTTTGCTTTATTCATTCCTTTTACCTCTTTATTTTACTTCTTATTATATAACAATTGCAACTTAATTTATATTGTATCATTTTCAACACTCATTTAAAATATAGCCAATTTTTTAAATTTACTCTAGTATCATCCTAGCTTGTTTCTGAATTTTTCTACTTAACCCTTTACCTAACTTATGTTGTGGTACAACATATTCCATCACCATTACTATATATCCTATGACTACTATTTTGTCTTATATGCTCAAACCCAGTAATCTTTAAGTACTTGTCCATAACCCTATGTGAGTATATATTTTCAATTTTTATGGTTGATTTATAATTTGATATACAATTATGTTTAATATTATCTTCTTTTATTTTTTCTCCTTTTCTCTCACCAATTTTCCTAAATATATCTGATATCCATTCATTATAGTATTTTATACAATCATTTATAATACTGTTATAGTATGGCACAAACTCTTGATACATTTCATCTTTAATATTTGAATAAACATCATTTACATTCCTTATATAAAGCAAACATTGATTTCTATTTATTGAATTTTGATTAATATTACTTATTTTTCTATATATTTTTCTATTTCACTCAATAATATATGAACCTTTTTATCAGTTTCAATAATTTGTGCTATATTATCATTTTCATAATTTATTATAAGATTATCCCTTACTACTAAAAATAGACTTATCCTTTCATTAAAACTTCGTTTATGTTGTACTAATCTTTTTATCTCCTCTTTTGTGAATACTTCTATTTCCTTCTTATCATTTTCATTTACCAATTTTACAGAAAATCCTAAGTTCTTAGATAAAATTTCTTCATCAACTAAGTAAGTATATAATGCTCTAATTTAAGAAATATAATAATTTTGAGTTTTTATTTTTAATCCTCTATCTTTATTGAATTTTGCAAACTCCTTAATATGAATACCTTTTATGCTATCTATTTTTGTACTCTCACCTATATACTCTTTAAATATTTTTAGACAATTAGTATAACTTCTAATTGTTCCTTTACTTGAACCTCTTATATCTAGTTCTAATAAAAATTCTTCTATTGCATCTTTTAATTACATAAAAAAACACCTCCTATGTTAGATAGTATTTTTTTGGTTAATATATAACTTTAAATACTATCTAATACACATTAGGTGCTTTTAAATAATTATATTTAATTATGCATTTTGAACATCATACATTTTCTTTAATTGAGCTTGTATATCTTTGTTTTCAAGATACTCTTCTAAAGTAGTCTTTCTGTCCATTATTCCACCTGGAGTTATTTCTATTATTCTGTTAGCAAGAGTTTGTATCATCTCTTGGTCATGAGAGTTGAATAATAATACTCCTGGGAATTTCTCTAAACCTTTGTTTACAGAAGTTATAGACTCTAGGTCTAAGTGGTTAGTTGGGTCATCTAAAACTAATACGTTAGCATTTGATAACATAAGTTTTGATAACATACATCTAACCTTTTCTCCTCCAGATAAAACTTGAGCTTGTTTTAAAGCTTCTTCACCAGAGAATAACATTCTTCCTAAGAATCCTCTTATGAAACTTTCACTCTTTTCTTCAGAGTATTGTCTTAACCAGTCAACTAATGAGTATTCTACACCATCGAAGTATTGGTTGTGGTTTTTAGGAAGATAACTTTGAGAAGTTGTAACTCCCCACTTGAATGTACCGCTATCAGCAGTATCTTCTCCCATTAATATGTTGAATAAAGTAGTTATAGCTATTTCGTCTCCCATAAATGCTACTTTATCTTCTCTATCTAATCTGAATGATACGTTATCTAAAACTTTAACACCATCTACAGTTTTAGTTAATCCTTCAACCTCTAAAACTTCATTTCCTATTTCTCTTTCAGGAGTGAATCCAACATATGGATATCTTCTTCTAGATGGTTGTATTTCTTCAACTTGTATTTTTTCTAATTGTTTCTTTCTAGATGTTGCTTGCTTAGCTTTTGACGCATTTGAGCTGAATCTTGCGATGAACTCTTTTAATTGAGCTATTTTTTCTTCAGCTTTTTTGTTTTGATCTTTAGCAAGTTGTAATGCTAATTGGCTTGACTCATACCAGAAGTCGTAGTTACCAACGTACATTTGTATCTTACCAAAGTCAACGTCAACTATGTTTGTACATATTTGGTTTAAGAAGTGTCTATCGTGTGATACAACTATTACTATAGAATCTTCTAAATCCATTATGAAGTTATTTAACCAATTTATTGATTGGAAGTCTAAGTGGTTTGTAGGTTCGTCCATTATTAGTATTTCAGGTTTACCAAATAATGCTTGAGCAAGTAATACTTTAACCTTTTCTCCACCTGTTAATTCTTTCATTTGCTTGTAATGTAAATCTTTAGTTATACCAAGACCCATTAATAATCTTTCTGCATTAGTTTCTGCATCCCATCCATCAAGTTCAGCAAACTCACCTTCAAGTTCAGCAGCTTTTATACCATCTTCTTCAGAGAAATCTGGCTTCATGTATAATGCATCTTTTTCTTGCATTATTTGATATAGTCTTTCATGTCCCATTATAACAACATTTAAAACTGTTTCTTCTTCATATTTGAAGTGGTCCTGTCTTAAAACTGACATTCTTTCTTTTTCTGTTATAGATACACTTCCTGTGTTTGCTTCTATATCACCAGCTAATATCTTTAGGAAAGTTGATTTTCCTGCACCATTAGCACCTATTATCCCGTAACAATTACCTTTAGTGAATTTTAAGTTAACATCTTTGAATAACTCTTTATCACCAAATCTAAGTCCAACATTAGTAACTTGTAGCATTTGATTATTTCCTTTCTTTATTACGTATTTTTTATTACACAATACTTTATATAATATATTATTTTTTTACATTAGTCAACTAATCTAAGACCTTAATAATACTATATTTTAGCAAAATTTATATATAAAATTTACTTTGTGTAAACGACGTGTTAAGAAGTATTTCATATCGCCAACGATATATCCTTTCTACCTCTTATGATACATCCGTTGATCAAAATAATCGTTAGATTATAAATTATTAACAATAAGTATATTAATCTATAAAGAGCTATCTTAATATAAATTTTATTTTTTATTTATATTAAAATAGCTCTTAAAAAATTTATTTATTAGTTATATATTAATGAAACTTTTATTTTTTCTCCTAAGTCTTCTTTTAAGTATAAAGAGAATATTGCTTCATATGAGTCATCACATTTATCTTGTATAGCATTTAATACTTCATTTAAATATGCTATATCATATACTGAACTCATTTCAACTAATATCATTAACTTTTTACCAGTTAATTCATCACTAGTTTTTATAGAGTTTTCTTCAAGTTTGTTTGCTATCTCTTCTACACTATTATTTTTGTCAAACTCACCATATGAGTATTTTATACCCTTATCACTAGCTAGTCCTTCTTTTATATCTGTTAAATCTATACTTATAGTACATTCATCAGATATTGAGTCTATTATCATATCTATTATATTTAATAAAGAATCTGTGTTATCATTATTTATCTTTATTTCTCTATTTATTTTTATTTCATTTTTATTTTCTTTTTCACTTAAATCAAGTCCAACTGATAATACTCTTCTTTCATCAGCCATATATCCTATTGCATTAACTATTTGAAGAGCTTGCTTGTCTTCACTATTGTAAGTTAAAAGTAATATATCAACTCCATCAAGTAATGCTCTTACATAGTCTTTATCTACATCTTTGTTGATATTTATTTTTTCTGTATCTATTTTTTCTACTATTTTACTTTCAACTTCTTCTAGTTTTTTTATACCTTCATTTCCTATGCCTATTAATTTTGTGTTTTTTACTTCTTCCATTTTATCTCCTAACTATTAACTAAAGGATATATTAATTTAATATATCCTTTAATAATTTTGAATATTTATTATTTAAAAATCTGAATAAAGGAACACCTATTATAGTTATTACCACAAATTGTCCAAATCCTACCTGTAAAATAGAAAGAATTAATGGCAATTTAAATAATCCATGTAGCATTACTCCACCTACTATTATAGCATTTACTATAGTTGGCCACAATGATGCTATTATTAAGTATCCTTTTTTACCTTTCATATATTTCCCTGTTAAATATACTAAATATACACTTATAAATGTAGCTAATGTTCCAAGTATAATATCAGGTACTCCATAAGGACCTATTACATTTGCTAAAAAACAACCTATTGTAAGTGATAGTATATATTCTTTTCCAAATAACGGAAGTAAAGTCATTACCTCTGATATTCTAAATTGTATTTGTACATAGCTTATAGACCCCAGTACTAATGTTATTGTTGCATATAAGGCTGCAACTACACCTATTCTAGTTATTTTTTTTGTTTTTGATGTCATATTTTTCCCCCTAAAATGTATTAAGCCTATTTAGGTAAAATTTCTGTATTGATATAACATCACTGCCACTTCAGTCATATCCGTTACTACACTCATAACTATGTTTTAAAATAAAATAAACCATAGTTATAAGCTACGGTTTTTTTAACAAAAATTAAGCATAATAAAATGCTGTTCACCGTAGTTTTATTTATAGACAGGAGGCTTCCGAACTGTCTTATTAATTTTATTTAAATATTATATATTATATAAACTTAAATTTCAAATTTATTTTTAGTAACATATCTCTAAATTTATTCATATTATAAAATAACAATATTTTGTTGGTGGGGGTAAAATGCCTAAAAATAAATTTCTCAGTAAAAGAATGTGTGATATAAAAAGTACATGTAAAGAAATTGGCAATCAATACATATTTCTAGTAACAATAGTCGCTGCTATAATAGCTCAAGAAATAGATGACAATGATGATTTAGATAACTTAGCTGGTTTTTTTATTGTACTAGGTGAGCAACTGGCATTTGCTTCATCAATTAGAGACACTTGTGAAGCAAATGCTGGTGAAGAACCTCAAAATGTTATCAATCCTGAATTATCTATAGATAAAGATTTATATAGGTCTAAAGCACCTAAGAAAAAAATAGTTAAAAAAGTTAAGAGAAAGGTTAAAAAAAGCTCTAGCAGATAAACTACTAGAGCTTCTTTTTAATATCTATGATTTTCTGATTCTTGTGGGTTTACAAATCTGTGTTTTCTATTCATAGTTTCTTTGCTGTATTTTGCTTCATCTTGAGCTGCCATTTTTGCATTTACTTCTGTGTTATTAGCTCCATTTACTCCTAGTTCTCTTGCAAACTCCACTTTTTCTTTTTTATAATCATACATCTTTTCAGTACTTGGTCTTTTCTTATGAGTCATAATGCCACATCCTTTTGGTTTTATTTCTAA
>OOCW01001240.1_pt1 | contig 19005 bp, 17 predicted proteins | sample 1671201 | NCBI WGS metagenome assembly OOCW01 (sample SAMN06348132, study PRJEB24527) | human gut metagenome | biome: human gut; feature: ankylosing spondylitis patient; material: feces | host: Homo sapiens | place: China | collected 2015-10
ATAAGTTTTAAATATATTTTTCTTATCATTAGTTTTTTATTTTGTTAAAATTTTTTAAATATTTAATTGAATTTTATCATTAAAAAATACATTCTTTTTAATTTAATATATGTATTTTTTCTGATTGATTACTTTTATTCTGCTAATTTCATAGAATATTTCTTTAAATCATTATATAAATAATTAAAATTAGAATTTTTAAATAAAATAGATACTGCAATATATATAATAAATCCGCTTAAAATTTGTACAATTAATACTAAAATTGGATTTAACTGAAGGTTTAGTCCAATTAAGTAGACACATACTCCCATAATAGTAGCATGAATTATATTTTCACCTAAATCTTTTATTATTTCCCTCATTTCATACCCAATAATTTTTGAACATATCATACCATATATAAATAAACAAAACATTTCTACAACAACTTCAGATAATGCAAACATAATAACTCCATAACGAACAGAAATAAATAATGAAATTAATCCAAAAATTCTTACTGGAATATCCATTTTTAAAATTATATTGCTTTTTCCGGTTGCCTTTATTGCTTGAAGAATCGCTGTCTGTGCAGGTCTTACTAAAAGGCAAATACAAATTATTATTAAGTATGGTAGGATTGGCTGCCATTTATCCGTTAATACTACTGTTATAAATGTTCTTCCAGTAACAGCAAAACCAATCAATAGAGGACTCATTATATATGATATCATTTTCGTAGATTTCATAGTAATTAACTTTATTCTACTATAATCTTGTTGCACCTTAGACATTGCAGGGAACAAAGCATTGCTCATAGCTGTATTAACATTAGTAGCTATTAAGTTAGGATAAGCATTCCCTTTTGAATAATAAGCTAAATCTTGACTAGAATAGAACTTTCCAATCAATAGACTTCTTATATTAGAATAAATAGATATTATTAAACCTTGAATCAATAATTTCCAACCATAACTGAATAATATTTTTAATCGCTTCAATGAGAAATCTTTACTTGGTCTCCATTTAACTGTAAACCAAAGTACAACTGTATCTATTATGGTATTAGTAAGCTCTTGTCCTACCAATGCCCAAGCACCATATCCATTGTAAGCCATTAAAATACCTACAAAAGCAGAAGTTACCGTTCCAAATAATGTAGCCCAGAAGAATTTTTTAAATATCATAAGTCGTGAAACATATGCCTGTTGTACTGAATTAATCGCAGAAATTGGTACTTTAATTGAAAGTACACGTAAAATTGGAACCAATATAGGCATTTCATAAAAATTTGCAATTGGAATGGCTACAAAAAATAAAACAATATACAATCCAACAGAAAATAATATACTAAAATAAAATACAGTTGAAAAATCAATATTATCAGCTTCCTCTTTTTGAATAAGGGCAGTTCCAAATCCATTTGTTATAAAAATATTTGCAATTGCAACAAATATTGTAACTAATGAAACCGTTCCATATTCTGTTGGGGTTAACAATCTTGCTAGTATAACTCCTACTATAAGTGAAACCAGCTGAGCTGCTACTCGTTCACATAATGACCAAAACATTCCTCCAATAATTACTTTTTTGTTTACACTCATCTATCCACCTCCTAAAATATAATACCCATATTAATATGAGCATTATATTTCACACTGATAATTAATCAATGCCCAATATAAAATATATTTACTTTTTACCACAGATTACTTAAATTTAAATTTTTAAATAATTGTTTATCAAGCATCTGCTTTCTTAACGAATCAAAATTAAAATCCATTACCTAGTAATAAAAATCAATTCAATCTACTACTAAAATAAATATTATCTGTGTTTTATACTATTGTTATATCTTTATATTCTTATCTTTAGTTTTTTCTTCTTGTACAAAATCATATTCAGATAAAAAAATCCTAATACATAACTAGCTTTATAAAACTCCATATCCGTAAATGTATAAATTAATCCAATCAGAATCATTGTATAGTTAGCTACATTTAGTAGAGTTCCATCTTTCTTAGCTTTTATAAAATAAATAAACGAAGTGATTCCCCATATAAACATTCCAATAAATATTCCTAGCTCACGACCATCATAATATAAATACCAAAATGATGATGTATATGCATTAGCGCTAAGCTTTGTGCCTATACTAATCCATGTACTAAATGTTTCCTGAATCGTATCAAATATATTAGAAAAGAAATATGGAATTTCAGAAAATATTCCAAATAAATTTTTCAATACATAAAGTATTGGGTGAATAAATCCAAACAAAGACGCAAAACCATAAGCATATTCATTATCTATTGAGTTTGACCAATATTCAAACATATATGGCTGCATTGCAAAATCTAAATATATAGTTTTTAGTGCTGCATTTGTTTTTGTTCCTGTTAGATACCCAAAACTAATTATAGCAGCAATAATAGTTATTACTAATCCTGTTTTATTTTTAATTCTACTAACACTTTTTTTCATATCATCTCTATATTTTCTAAAAGAAAAAGTGAAACTTATAATCATAGCTGCAAATAATTGAATAATTGGTTGCCTTCCTCCATAAATTATTATTCTTCCTAACGTCATAATTATGGTAAATATTAAAAGTTTTTTGTTTCTCTTTCCACTCCAGAAGTCAACTGAAAAAACTATGGTCAATGGAAGATAAAGTGGTGCTACCACTAAAAAGCTTATGGCATTAATGATTCCTGGTTCACTCAAGTCTACTTCTGATATAATAGAACCTATAGCTGAAAGATTAAATCCCGAGCTTACTATTATAGCACCATATCGACTAATACGATAAAAAATATAGATTAAGCATATACTAAATAATATATAAACTATTTTATAGTTAAGAGTTGGAATTATATCATTGGCATTATTAGATTTTCCAAATATAAATCTAATTCTTCCATTTTTCAAAATAAATCTAACAATATAATAACCAATTGTAAAGGCAACAAGACCAATAAATATATACATATATATTTCTTCGCTAGCTTCATATAATGTATATAATTGGAGAGATGATAAATATACAATAATCCCCCACATAAATAATATTACCGATACTGGATTAAATACTTTTTTTTCTGTAAAATATCCTACAAATCCGAGTACAATGCAGAATATCATACAATAATTTATCATATATAACATACCTTCCTTTTATAATATAGTTATAATGTTTGATAGAAAACCAAACTCATTCATATTTAACAAACATTTCAACTTACATTATTCTTTATATTTTAAAGATTCTTTTCTAATGCATAATGACACTAAACATATATCTTTATTTTTAGTTTTGTATTTCAGTCTAAATTTTTAAAGTTATTACTTACTATTACATAGCAATTATAAATAATAGCATTCAAAACTTATAATATATTACTTTTTTATAAATAACTTATATTTTATAGTACTTAGACATAAATACTTATTTTCACGCTATTTTCCCAAATTAATCTTGATCTATTTGCGTATTCTTTATTGCTAACTTCAACTTTGTCATATATTTATATATGCTATAGTCAGTCTTCTTACAAAGCATTTCATGACGATAGAAAAATTCCAAATTACGAGGATTCTTCTCAAAAAATGCATCTCCCCTTGAAGCTTTTTCTATATATTCATTATATGATTTAGTATAATAGTGATTTAATTGAATTGGAAAATCTTCACTTTTAGCCTTTTCAAAACCACGCTGACAAATTTGATCAAAGCAATTAACAGGTGGAAGATTTATTCCTTTCCAATTTGCCCACAACCCATGATTAAATGCTCCATTCCATTTAAATTGTGGATTAAATTCATATGCAGTATTATAAAAGCACTTTCCTACTTCATCATATTTATTCCAACATACTGTAAAATCCTCAGTTACTAGTCCGGTTCTGTCCCTATCAATCTTTCCTGAACTACCGAACAACTGCCAATAAAGTTTAACAGCAGGTCGATTTTCAAATTTTTTCAAAAAATCACATATATTATTGTCTTTATTTGGAACTATAAACTCATCTAAATCTATAAAACCAATCCATTTACTCTCACTACGCCTATTATTTATACAATCAATATAAGCCTTCATTTGACCTTGTTGATAAGGCCAATCGATTAATGTAACAATTCCTCTATCGATATACGGTTGTAAAATACTCAAATAATCATCACTCGAATTATTGTTATACATAAAAAAATGTTCTACCCCAATAATAAGATGATATTCAATCCACTCCTTTAAATATAGCGCCTCATTTTTAAATATTGCACAAATCGTTATATTATATTTTTTTTCTTCGTATTCTCTAGCCGATAATCTATAGCATAATCTATAAAAAATATTTTCAAACTTAACAAAGCAGAATCTAAGAAAATACTTAAGATCTATCTTTCTAGGTCTATCATATATAAAATACTTATTCTCATTCTTAATCATTTTGTACCTCACATAAAAGTTCCATAAAACCTTCTTTTACTATTTCACTTTCAAAATATTTACAATATGTTTTTCTTGCATTTTCTGTAACTTCAGTTAAATTGTCATTATCATATATATCTAAGATAGCTCTACAAAGCTCTTCAGTAGAATCCACATTATATGTATATCCATTAACACCATCTTTAATTATATCGTATTGCCCTGTACTCGAAGATGTTATAAAGGGTCTTTTAAGCATCATTGCTTCAGTAATTACTACAGGAAGTGGATCATCTATAGAAGAACATATAATTAGATCACTCTCCATATAAACTTTTATCATATCTTCTCTTTTAATTGGACCATCAAATGTTATATTAGGATTTCCTTCTATTGACTGAACCATCTTAGCCTTATATTCATCATCAGCAGATGCAGCTACAAAACGTATAAATATATTGTTTCTATATTTATTTGGTATAAGATTATATGCATCAACAACTTGTTGTTGATTTTTTCTATTACATATTCTTCCTATTACAGATATAACAAACTTTTTCCTATCCTTAAGCTTTCCAATATGGTTTGATAAAGTATCTTTACACCCATAATAAAAAATTTCTGTCAAACCACTATACTGTGGACAATACTTTAATAAATTTCTTTCTACACTTGAGCTAACACATAATATACGAATATTATTAGAAATTGTATTAGGGAGATTATCTTTGTACTTAATCACAAGATTACATTCCTCATGAATCCACCAAATCACTGGAATATTAGAGTCCTGCTTATTAAAAAATTTAACTACATTATTTGCTACAAGTGTATTTACTATAACTGCCTTTATATTTTTCTTAACAATGAGCCTTAAATAAAACTTTTGCAACAAATATGTACAGAATGCTGGAATTTCTTCTTCTTTGCACAAATTGATAATTTCTCCTGGCTTTCCACAAAGAAAAATCATTTTTTCGTCGCTTTTTAGCGATCTCATTAATTCAAAAAGTACAACTGGAGCCCCACCAGCACTATCTGCATTATGACTATAAAAAACATATGTAGATTCGTTTAAAAGCTGCTTAAATACAAAATATCCATTTATACTTTTTAAAATCCATTTAATATGTCTAATGCATTTATGAATAATTGTGTTTGAATTCATATTATCTCTCCTATCTCATTTTTTAAAGTCTTACCTATCCCCAAGCATAATTCATTAATTTACTTCTCCTTAGATATATTTTCTTATTTATAATGTACCTTTTAAAATATTAATATTTACTTCCATCCATCTAAATATTTTTTCATATCTTACATCTTTATTACCCATTAATTTTAACTTCATTTTAAAATTATCGTTATATTTACTAACTAAACGGATAAACGCTCTATTTTTTTCAGTTCCTAGCTCAGTAATTTCAAGCATACTTTTACATTGCTTAGATATTCTAGGTTCTTTTTGTAAGAAAATAGCCTTTACTTTTTTTCTAATCTTATCTATTAAATTAGTCGATATTCCTACTGAATTATTATTATGTATCCTATAATCCATATGAGGAGTACAATCATAAATAATTTCACCTTCAATCATAGCACAAAAAATAGACATGAAATAATCATGCATTAGGTAATAGCTAGATTTCTTAGCCATTAAAACTTTTTCTCTTAATTCATTATTAAATACCATTGTACATCCCATAAAATTACCATTAATAACAACACTTTCGAAGTTTACATATTTCTCATGTTTATACACATTATATCCTTTACTATTTAAATCTTGATCTACAACTCTTGCATTGCAACAATAAAGTGCAGGCTTCTCTTTATACATTATACAATTTATCCCACTAATAAGTTTATCTTTATCCCATATATCATCTTGATCTGCAAAAGCATAGTAATCATACTTTGGTACAACTTCCAACAATCTTAGAAAACTTTTTGCTGGTCGTAAATTATTCTTCTCCTGTAAAAGACTAACATTATCTAAATGGGTGTATTTATCTATTATTTCACGTGTTTTATCAGTTGATCCATCATCTCTTATTATTAATTCTACTTCACATCCTTCCTGATTTAAAATACTATCTATTTGTTCTTTAATGTATTTTTCTCCATTATAGGTTGACATTAAAACCGCAATTTTCTTCATTTTATCTCCTACTAGTCTTAATTTAATATTTGTTTTGATTTATTATAACATCGTAAAATGTATTTTTCTTTTCCATATCACTTTTATCTTGTTTATAACTAAGTTTGTGAAATGATGTAAACTGTTTAATATGATTGTATTTATTATCATCATATTCATCGAATAGTTGTAAAAGTAATACATGTGGCAAATCATTAGGTACTTTAGGTATTTTATTCCATTCTTTATCAAAGTATCTTAAGGTAATTGACATAAAATGATGAAATATAAAATAATCAACTAAATGATTATTCTTTTCCCAATAATCTAAAAGTAATTTCTTTACTGCTAATAAAACAATATTATTACTTTTAGAATAAATTAACCAGTTCGATCCCAATATACAATGTCCATCTAATCCTGGCTTTAGGCACTGAAATAAAAATAATTCCGATTCAGTTATATACTCAGGAACTTTACCTGTGCATAATACTGTTGAATCTATCCATAGTCCTCCATGCCTAGTTAAAAGCTCTAGTCTTAATAAGTCTGAAAAATGAGTATTCGAAATTATACCATTTTGCCACTTTTCAATAATATATTCCGGAAATTCTGTATAATCAGCTAAATTTTCACATGTTATAACTATAATATTCCAATCATTTAAATGTTTACAAATAGACTGATAACACTTTTTAACTAATTCTGGAGCATTTTCAATTCCTTGTAACCAACAAATCCATACTGTTTTATTACTTTTACTCTCTTGATTTATTACGATTTCATTTTGAAAATTTCTCAATATATTTATATATCTTTTTTCTAATCTTTTCTGAATTTTCAATTGTGTAGATAATCTTACTATCTCTAGGGCTTTTTTCGATGAACCTAATAATAAAAATTGACTAACAGCTAAAAAAAATACATTTGATTTGATATAATCTTTAATTAAACTAAATCCTCCAACCTTTTTAAAAAGTTTACTAAATTCATTCATTTTATCCATTTTAATTATCCTTTGTAATCTTTTCCACTTATACTAATTTACTAATAAATTAATTTATTTGTTGTACTAGTTAATTATAATTATTGAAAATGCTATAGCCCAACGTGCTATATTTTGATAGTAAAAAAACTTTATATAGTAATTTCAATATGTTTAGTAAAGTAACTAGCACAACATATTAATTTATAAAATTTTTATTTACTTTACTGTTAGTAATTGCAAATATACGTATGAATCTTTTCTAGTTTTTATATTAAGCTATTTTAATACAACTATATCTTCAGTATAAATTGCAATTTATACCTAGTATTTATTTTATTGTTTATTTTATATTTCCTTCAATATATCTACTGTTCTCTGAACTCCCTCTGTAATGCTATACTTTGCCTTCCATCCAAGCTTTTTAAGCTTATCACTTGTCAATCTTGCTTTAGTAGCTTTACTATATCCTACTTTCTCTAATTCATCTGGTAATTCAAAAATCACTTTATTTCCAGAAATATCTGCAATAATCTTTGCTAAATCTTTAAGCCTAATATCTGACGCATCATCAGCAATATTATAAGCCTCTCCACATTTTCCACACAATAAAATTGTAAATAATCCTGAAATAGCATCCGCTACATAAGTATATGAATAATATTGTGTACCTTCACTTTTCAGGATAATATCTTCATTGCATATTGCTTTTCTAATAAATTGTGAAATTGCTTTAGTATCTGACATTAACATTGTCGGTCCATATGATCTAGTCAATCTAGGTACAACAGCATCTAAGCCATTTTGTTGAATATAAGCTTGACAAAGAGCTTCCCCACAACGCTTACTTTCTGGGTATCCCGCTCTCATAGTATTAGAATTTATATACCCACAATAATCCTCATCAAACTTCTCAGTATCGCCTCTATTTTCACCATAAATTTCATTTGATGAAGCAAAAGCAAATCGTGTTACATTTTTTTCTACTGCAAAGTCTAGCATGTTTTTTGTCCCTATAATATTAGTAGTTATAGTACCTATTGGATCTGTTGCATACGCAATAGGATGTGTATTACTTGCTAAATGTATCACATAGTCTACCTCTTCGATTCCTTTATCAATTAATGGTTCATTAATATCATGACTAATAAATTCAAAAAGAGAAGTATCCCAGCAATATTTAAAACGCTCCTTTGCTTTCTCTATATTTCTTCCTAGTGCATAAACCTTACAATTCATTCCTATCTTATTCAATTCCATAATAGTATCGATAAAACAACTTCCAATTAATCCACTAGCACCTGAAATAAGTATAGCTTTATTGTTTAGTTTTTCCCACGGAAGATTTAGTGAAGCTATATATTTTATATCTTCCTGATATAATTTACTTTCATATATTTGCATAATACTTTACTCCCTTCTAATCATATGACTTTTACTTAAGCCAATTATCCTTTTCTAATTTTATATACGCTTTAAACATTTCAAGGTCATCTTTTGTGGTTAACTTAATATTTTTATCTGAACCTGCTGCAAAATATAACTTTTCACCAAGTTCAACCATCATTGTATTTGTATAAGAAGAACCATAAATTCCTATTTTTTTTTCAAAAGCTTCTTTATATGCCCATTTAAGTTTTCCAAATTTATACGCTTGAGGAGTAGATACTCTTCTTAAAGTTTCCCTAGGGATATATTCTTTTGTTGAAATATCATCATTAATAACAAATATTTGTTCATTATATGGTAATGATGTTACTGCATTTCCATATTTTTCACATTTTATAATTACATCTGAAAGTACTGTTTCATCAACTAAAGGTCTTATACCATCATGAATAATAATAATATCATCTGCATTACACTTATCTTCTAAATTATATACTCCATTACGAATAGATTCTTGACCGGTATTTCCTCCTTCTACAATCCACTTTAATTTAGTAATATTAAATTGCTTTGCATAAGCTCTAACTATATCATGCCATCCATCTATACAAACTACTTCAATAGCATCAATCTGTGGATGTTTTTGAAATGCTTCTAATGTATATATTAATATAGGCTTATCATAAACATTAATAAATTGTTTTGGAATATCTTGTCCCATTCTACTACCTGATCCACCTGCAATAATAACTGCAATATTCATAACTTTCTCTCCTTTATATTACTCTACACTTTTATATTACTCTACACTTTAAAATCTTCACATTATGTGCTATTCTCTCATTTTCTGGAGGCAAATTCATATACTCTCCATATAATGCTGTTTGTAGTTCATGACTCTTCTCTGGAATATTTACATTAATTGATTCAAACTGTCCCTTTTTAGGTGTACCAAAATATTTTTGTGGTACTACTTCTCTTTCACGGTATCTTCCAAGCATATTTCCCACATATTCTGATTCATAAAAATCATACTTACAAAGAACTTTTTCTAAATGATCAAGAATATATTTTGTATTTAAAATTTTATCAATATGAATTATCTTGCAAACTTTTAGAATTAATTTTTCATATAGTGGCCTACTTCTATTAGTATCTACTTGTGTGTCTATATGTGCCATCTGAACTAAATATCTATGAATTAAGATATTTTTAACTCTAAACCATCTAGCTATTTTACCTGAAGGAAGGCCATCTAATGGAAATACATCTATCCAAATATGAGCCTTACGTGGTTTTTTTGCCAAATGAATTTCTATTTCTGATTCCATATCAATAAACTGACTCATTGCAAAGTTCCATTCAGAATTTGTATGCCTATTACAAATTCCGTAACCTTCTGGTGTATTTATTTTTAAAATTTCAAGAAATTTTTCATAGTCTTTTCGTGGCATTCCTACATCAATGTCATCGTCCCATGGAATAAATCCATTATGTCTAAGAACACCGATTAGTGAACCACCCGTAAAATAATATGTAAGATTATTTTCTTCACAAATTTTAATAAAAACTTTCAATAAATTTATTGTTAAATCTTGTACTTTCTTATTCGAATCAAATGGTTGCATTTTGTTTATCTACTCCTTTTAAAAATACACCCTCATAACTAGCTATTATATACTCCCAACTATAAGCTTCTACAATTCTTTTCTTGGCTTTATTTCCTAATTTTTCCCTTTCATTTTCAGTTATATCTTCTAAATTTTCAATAAGATCAGCTAAATTTCTATATTGCTTATTAAAGTATAGTGCTCCATCTTTACTAACTTCTCTATTAAAACCTACATCTAATAGTAAGTTTAAATCAGTTGTAGCTAAAGCTTCTAATAATGATGGGTTAGTTCCTCCTACTTCATGTCCATGAAAGTATCCATATGCATTTTCTCTAATTTTCTTTAATAATTCTTGGTCATAAACAGTTCCAACAAACTTTATTCTACTATCTTTATCAAATCCCGTCTTTTGTTTTAACTGCTCATAAAACTTATTTTGCTCTACATTAGTTATAAGTACAAAATCTTTCTTAGTATTAGATTTCATAAATTCAGTAATCATAGTTTCATAATTATTCTCTGGAACAAACCTTCCAACTACTAAATAATACTCTTTAGCTTTAACACCTTTTTCATCGTACCAATTTATTAACTTAGGATCATTATCACTAAGCTTCGACTTCTCCATATCTGCACCATAAGCTATAAAAGTAGTTTTAGGATTATACTGTTTATAATCTTCTTTTATATACTTTTCTATATTTTTAGAATCACAAACAAGTAAGTCTGCATGCTTAACCATTAATTTTTCTGATATCTTCCAATACTTTCTGATAGCAGCATTCCACTTACCACGCTTCCATTCATGACCATCTGGATTAACAAATAAAGTTCCACCTAATTTTTTAAGTTGCTTTTTATATCTACCTACAAATGGACCTATTCTACAAGCTAGTATATAAATTATTGGTTTTTCTATCTTATTTTCTTTTATATATCTAATACACTCTCTAAGTGCAAATATATCATAATAAACTGCTTTAGCTGCTCCTATATTTGGAACATTTATATTAAAACATCTAGCTCCATTATGTTCAAACTCTTTACTATCCTGAGCCAAACAAGATACATGATATTTAATTTCTTTACTTTTTTGTTGTTCTGTAAGCTTTTCAACAAAAGTCTCAAATCCACCATATTTTGCTGGTATCCCTTTTGACCCTATTATAAACACATGTCTCATATTAATTATTCCTTCCTTTTAAAGAAGTACTAGCTTTTAATTTAAGCTAGTACGTCTTTATTTGAATACATCTTATTATAATAATCTTTATATTCTCCAGATAATATATTTTCCCACCATTGTCTATTATCTAAGTACCATTGTATAGTCATCGCTATACCAGTATCAAAGTTATACTTAGGCTTCCAACCTAATTCATTCTCTAACTTGTCTGGATTTATTGCATATCTTAAATCATGTCCTGGTCTATCAGTAACATAATTTATTAAACTTTCTGGCTTATCTAATGCTTTAAGTATAGTCTTAACAACTTCTAGATTAGTTCTTTCATTATGTCCACCAACATTGTAAACTTCTCCAACTCTACCTTTATGTATTATTAAATCTATAGCTGAACAGTGGTCTTCTACATGTAACCAGTCTCTTACATTTTCCCCATTTCCATACACTGGAAGACTTTCATCATTTAATGCTCTTGATATCATTAACGGTATAAGTTTTTCTGGGAAGTGATATGGACCATAGTTATTTGAACATCTCGATATAGTTGCTGGAATTCCAAATGTTCTTTGATATGCATGCACTAAAAAATCTGCACTCGCTTTTGATGCTGAATATGGTGAACTTGGATTAAGCGGTGTACTTTCTGTAAAAAATAAATCTGGTCTATCAAGTGGTAAATCTCCATAAACTTCATCAGTAGATACTTGATGATATCTTTCAACACCAAATTCTTTAGACGCATCTAGTAATACCTGTGTTCCTATAACATTTGTTTTTACGAATATGCCTGGATCTTCAACTGATCTATCAACATGAGATTCAGCTGCAAAGTTTACTACTATATCAAATTTTTCTTCTTCAAATAAATTAAATATAAATTCTCTATCAGCTATATCACCTTTTACAAATTTGTAATTAGGTTTATCTTCTATAGCTTTTAATGTTTCTAAATTTCCTGCATAAGTTAATGCATCTAAATTTACTATCATATATTCTGGATACTTATTCACCATATAATGAACAAAGTTTCCACCTATAAATCCTGCTCCACCAGTTACTAATATCTTCTTTTGCATACTATTACTCTCCCTTATACTCAAAATTCGCTACGCTTGAGCGATGTATCGGCGAAACACTTCATGTCGCCAACGACTTCGTCCGTTGCTAAAATGGTAAATCTAGTTCTTTTAAAGTTTTTTGATTTTTATCTTTTTCTGAAAGTATTATTTCATCAATTCCATCTAATGGCCACTCTATACCTACATCTGGGTCATTCCATAAAAGCCCACCATCATATTCCGGTGCATATAAATTTGTACACTTATAATTGAATACTGCTTCATCAGATAAAACTAAGAATCCATGTGCAAATCCTTCTGGCACATAAAATTGTCTTTTATTTTCTGCTGATAAAAGTACACCTTCCCACTGTCCATATGTTGGCGATCCTTTTCTTAAATCAACTGCAACATCATAAACTTCACCTTGAGTTGCTCTAACTAATTTACCTTGTGTAAATTTAGTTTGAAAATGCATTCCTCTAAGTACTCCCTTTTTAGACTTTGATTCATTATCTTGAACAAATACCATATCAAGTCCAGCTTCAACAAAATCTCTTCTATTGTAACTTTCCATAAAGTATCCTCTATCGTCACCAAATACTTTAGGTTCAATTATATATAAATCTTTTATTTTTGTTTCGATAAAATTAAAGTTTCCTTTTGTTATAACTTTTTCATTTAACACTTCACTCATCTATATCACCTCTTATGCCATTGCAACAGTTTCATTTAAACTTTCATTATTTTGATTTTCCATAGATACTTTTACTAAATATTGTCCATATTCAGTTTTCATAAGAGGCTTAGCTAATTCTAATAATTGTTCTTTATTTATATATCCTTTTCTATAAGCTATTTCTTCAAGACATGCTATGTATAAACCTTGTCTTGTCTGAACTGCTTCTACATAATTAGATGCTTCTAGTAATCCCTTATGTGTTCCTGTATCTAACCATGCCATCCCTCTACCAAATAACTCAACCTTAAGTTTTCCTCTTCTTAAGTATTCGTTATTTACAGATGTTATTTCAAGTTCTCCTCTTTCTGATGGTTTAACATTTTTAGCAATTTCAACTACATCATTGTCATAGAAATAAAGTCCTGGTACTGCATAATTTGATTTAGGTACTTTTGGCTTTTCTTCTATTGATAATACATTAAAATCTTTATCAAATTCTACAACACCAAAGGCTTGTGGATTACTTACATGATATCCAAATATTGTAGCTTCATCTCTTTCAACTGCATTTTTTAATCTTTCACTAAACCCGTATCCGTAGAATATATTGTCCCCTAATACTAATGCTACTTTATCATCACCTATAAATTCTTCACCTATTATAAATGCCTCTGCAAGTCCATTTGGTTGTTCTTGGACTGCATATTGTATGTTAAGCCCTAAATCACTTCCATTACCAAATAGTTCTTCAAAAACACTTATATCTCTTGGTGTAGATATTATTAATATGTCTTTTATACCTGCAAGCATTAATACTGACATAGGATAATATATCATTGGCTTATCATATATTGGTAATGATTGCTTTGATGTTGATTTTGTTATTGGATATAATCTTGTTCCCGATCCTCCTGCTAATATAATTCCTTTCATTTTACTCTCCTTTTGTTATTGCTACTTCTTCTAAAATTTCATTATTTAAATATTCTCTTAAAGAATCTTCCCAATTTCTAAATGAATTAAGTCCTACTAATTTAAACATAAAATTGTCAAGAACAGAGTATGCTGGTCTTGGTGCAGGTCTTTTAAATTCATCACTTGTAACTGGATTTACTTTTATATCTATATTTTTTATTTCAAATATTTTTTTTGCAAAATCATACCAACTACATTGACCTTCACATGTTCCATGATAAGTTCCATAATGTTCAGTATGAATTAAATCAATTATTGCTTTAGCTAAATCAACTGTAGATGTAGGACTTCCAAATTGATCATTTACCACATTAAGTTCTTTATTAGTTTCTGATAGTTTAATCATAGTTCTAACAAAGTTATTACCTTCCCCATATAACCATGCAGTTCTTACTATAAAGTATTTTGAGCAAAATTCTTTAGTAAAGTTTTCACCCATTAATTTACTTGTTCCATATATTGAGTTTGGGCAAGTAACATCATCTTCTCTATATGGTCTTTTTCCTTTACCATCAAAAACATAGTCTGTTGATACTTGTACAAATTTAGCTCCTATTTTTTCACACGCTATAGCTAAGTTTCTTGGTCCTATTGCATTTATTTTATATGCATTTTCTATATCCATTTCACATAAGTCAACTGCTGTATGTGCCGCACAATTTATTACTACATCTGGTTTATTTGACAATATAACTTCATTTACGTTATCTGCATCTACTATATTTAAATTTTCTCTATCTGTTAATATAAGCTCATACTTATTCTCTTCACTTAGTTGTTTAGTTAGCTCTAATCCTAACTGTCCTCTAGCTCCCGTAATTAATATTTTCATACTAGATTCACTCCATATTTATTATATATTTTCAACAGTGTTTGTAATGAATTCCATTATACTGTTTAACTTATTATCAACTTCTATCTTCTCTTCTCCATTACAACCAAAGTAAAACTTTATCTTTGGCTCAGTACCAGATGGTCTAATAGCTATCCATGAATTATCTTCTAATATAAACTTAAGAACATCTGACTTAGGTAAATCACTTATACCTTCTTTGTAGTCTCTTAATTCTTCTACCTTTATATCTGCTATTTGCTCTATATTGGCATTTCTAAAATGACTCATTATAGACTTTATTTTTTCCATTCCATCTATACCTTTTAAAGTAATTGACTTTAACTCTTCTTTGTAGTATCCATACTTTTTGTATACTTCTTGAAGACCTTCATATAAAGTCATTCCTTTGTCATAATAATAAGCTGCCATTTCAGATATAAGAAGTGCTGATACAACCCCATCTTTATCCCTTGCATGAGTTCCAACTAAGTATCCGTAACTTTCTTCGTAACCCATTATAAATGTAGCAACTTCTTCATGTTTTGAGCAACGGACGCAGTCGTTGGCGACATGAGCAGCGCGAATTTCATACTGATGTATTTTTTCACCTATAAACTTAAACCCTGTTAATGTGTCAACACTTGAAACACCATAACTTTTTGCTATATTAGCTCCAAGTTCTGAAGTTACTATAGTCTTAACTATTGTAGGATTGTTCATAGTTTTTATTTCTTCTATTTTGTTACTTATTACATAATCAACTAATAATGAACCAACTTGGTTTCCGTTAAGTACTACATACTCACCTTCATTGTTTTTAACAACAACACCAACTCTGTCACAATCTGGATCAGTTCCTATTATTATATCTGCTCCATTTTCCTTAGCCATTGATATTGCTATATCAAATACTGCTTTTTCCTCAGGATTTGGATATTCTACTGTAGAAAATTTTGGATCAGGCATTTCTTGTTCTTTAACAACTGCAACATTTTTAAATCCTACTTCATCTAAAGCTTTTCTTATCGGTAAGTTTCCTGTTCCATGAATTGGTGTGAATATTATTTTCATATCCTTACCAACTTTATCGATTATGTCTTGTCTTATAACTTGTTCTTTTACAGCATCTATAAATGCTCTATCTACTGTTTCATCTAATAAAGTTATTAATTCATCTTCTTCATTAGTTGTAGGTATTGTGCTATAATCTTCTATTTTATTAACTTCCTGTATTATTTCTTCCGCTATATTTGGGCATACTTGACCTCCGTCAGTCCAGTATACCTTGTATCCGTTATATTCTGGTGGATTATGACTTGCTGTTATAACAACTCCTGCCACACATCCTAAATGTCTAACTGCAAATGAAAGTTGTGGAGTAGTTCTTAAGCTATCAAATATATAAGCCTTTATTCCACATGCTGCTAATGTTTTAGCTGTTTCCGTTGAGAACTCTTCACTTTTAAATCTAGAGTCATACGCTATTACTACACCTTTTTGCTTTCCTTCTTCACCACATTTGTTTAATATGTAGTTTGCAAGTCCATATGTAGCTCTTCTTACTGTGTATTTATTAATTCTATTAGTACCCGCACCTATTACTCCCCTAAGTCCACCAGTTCCAAATTCTAAGTTTTTATAAAATCTATCTTCGATTTCTTTTTCATTGTTTTCTATAGATAGTAACTCTTTTTTAGTCTCCTCATCAAAATAAGGATTATCTAACCATTCTTTGTAAGATTTTATATATGTCATTATTTTTTACTCCTTACTTTATATATTAAATACTTATAACTAAATCTGCTCTAGCGAAGATGTTTATATATAAATCGCACCGACATTTTAAGCAACGGATATATACGCAGTGGAAACAAGTATATATCGTTGGCGATAATTTTTAAGCAACGGATATATACACAGTGTAAACAAGTATATATCGTTGGCGATAATTTTTATGTTTGGAGAAAGACTTATATAGAAACATCGAGCGATATTAACCTATGAAGCATTATCATCTCCAAATAAAACTCCTACTGTCTTAAATATTAATTTTATATCTAACCATAAGTTTCTAGTTTTTATATATTCAATATCCATTTCAACCCATTCATCAAATCCAATATTATTTCTTCCACTTACCTGCCATATACAAGTAAGCCCTGGCTTAACAGCTAACCTTTGCATTTGATATGAATTATACTGTTCAACTTCATGAGGTATAGGCGGTCTTGGTCCTACCAAACTCATATCTCCCTTAAGTACATTAAATAACTGTGGAAGTTCATCTATACTAGTCTTACGTATAAACTTACCTACTTTAGTTATTCTTGGATCGTCATTTATTTTAAAAACTGGACCAGTTTGTTCATTTCTGTCCATTAAGTCTTTTAACAAATCCTCTGCATTATGTACCATACTTCTAAATTTGTACATTTTAAAAGTTTTTGGATATCTTCCATTTCTTTCTTGAGCAAAAAATACTTTTCCCTTTGGGTCTTCTAACTTTATAAGTATTGCAACAATTAAAAATAATGGTGATAATAAAATAATTCCGCATAATGAACCAACTATATCTATTAATCGTTTTGTTACAGAGTAAAGTATTGATTCTTTTCCCAAGACATCTGAATAGTCAATAGCTATTGCAACTTCATCAAATTCTTCTTCAAACTTAAATCTGTTATCCATTTAATCCCCCACACTATTTAATTTTTATATTTATTAGTTAATATATTAACTTATAATGCAGCTGCTTTTTTCTTATTTCTACCTTTTCTTCCACTTTCATGTTGGTAATAATAATTGTAATAATTATAACCATTACCCTCAGACTCAAACTTATTTAAAACTGCACCAATTATATTAGCTCCAACATCTTCAAGCCTCTTCTTTGCAATCTTTGCCATTTCAATATCACATTGCTTACTTCCAACAACAAAAACACATCCATCACTATAGGTTGATATTATTCCAGCATCAGTAACAATTCCAATTGGTGGTGCATCTATAAATATATAATCATAATACTCTCTTAAACTTGTTATAAATTCCTTCATCTTCTTTGAACTAAGTATTTCCGATGGATTTGGAGGCATCGCTCCACATGATAAAACATGTAAGTTTTTAACATCTGTACAATGTACACACTCTGCAAAAGCTTTGTCTTTTAATAAAATATCAGTAAGTCCATTTATATTACTAATATTAAACATTCTGTGTACACTTGGGTTTCTTAAGTCCCCTTCAAGTAATAATACCTTTTTTTCAAGGTTTGCAAAGCTAACTGCAAGATTTGCTATTACTGTTGATTTTCCTTCATTTTGCATTGAACTAGTAACATTTATAATCTTCATTTCTTTATCTAAGTTTGAAAATTCTATACTAGTTCTTATTCCCCTATAGCACTCTGAAATAGGAGATTTTGGATTTCTTACACTTATTATTTTTTCTAAAACTTTACTCATAATTTCCTCCTATTTATTAAGCTATATCTTCATTAGGTATTACACCAATAACTGATAATCCTAAGTGTTTTTCTATATCTTGTGGTGTTTTTATTTTGTTGTCTAAATACTCTAGTAAAAACACAATAAATAATCCTATCATCATACCAAGAACCGCTGCTATTGCAACATTCATCATTTTATTTGGCTTTATAGGATTTTGTGGTAATATTGCTTTATCTATTACTTGTATATCATTTGCTTTAGTTATTCTTTTAGCTTCCTTTG
>OOCW01001245.1_pt1 | contig 18945 bp, 17 predicted proteins | sample 1671201 | NCBI WGS metagenome assembly OOCW01 (sample SAMN06348132, study PRJEB24527) | human gut metagenome | biome: human gut; feature: ankylosing spondylitis patient; material: feces | host: Homo sapiens | place: China | collected 2015-10
AATAATTGGTTCATCGTAGCTTTTCTTGTCATAAATAATAAACTCCTTTGAAATAGTTAACTTATTATGGTAACTGTTCTAAGAGTTTACACACTTTATCTTACACCCTCTACTTGTATTGGAAAAAGAGTTGGTATAAAATATTATATAGACCAAATAGGAGTGAAATTTATCTGTATTATGATAATTTTTTTATTTTTTGGCGAAATTAATAGTTTAATTCAACTAATTTTTAAAGAGATAATTAGAGTTGAGAAAAGGGAATAAGACGAGCGGAAGGAAGAAGCTCAGATGTTTCATCATAGTTTAAAAAGGGTATTATTTTTGGGAGGAGTAGTTATGGGAGAATTTATCTTACAGCTGCCAGTATTTAGAAAACGTCAATCAAAAATATGTATTTTAATCGGGATTGATGTATTGTTAATTGTATTTGCATATTTATTAGCTTTTGTTTTTCGTTATTATATCGAAGGCAGTTCTCTATATTCTATATTCCAAATTTTTAATGATTTGAAATATGAATTGTTAATTGCCAGTATTATTTTAATTACGTGTCAGTGGATTATGAAGCAATATCAAAGTATTTGGACTCTTGCTGGAATTGAAGATTTTATTTTAGGAATTGGTTCTTTTATTTTAGGAACAGTATTGAATTTATTTGTCTCGTTTTTATTACCGTATCGAGTACCATTATTAGTTACAGTATTGGCAGGTATTTTTGCGATGTTATTTTGTAATGGTGCTCGTATTGAGTGGCGTTTATTTAGACGTAGTATTTTATATAATCATTCAAGCAAAGTAAGTGAAAATCCAAATACTGTTTTAATTTATGGAGCAGGTGCAGCTGGCCGTTTAGTAATGAATGAATATCAACGAAATCCACAGCTTGGAAAGAAAATAATTGGATTTATCGATGATAACGCAGAGAAGGTGGGGAATTTAATTGGAAATCGTCCGGTTATAGGAACCTATCACGATTTAGAACGAATTGTTGAAGACTATGACGTTAATGAAATAGTAGTTGCTATCAGTTCAATGGATCGAAAGAAGCTGAAGTCAGTCTTTTTATCAATGCAACCATATGATGTGAAGGTTAAGATAATGCCTGGCTTGTTTGAATTAATTGATCGTAAGTTTAATATTGATATGATTCATGAAATTCAAGTAGAAGAGTTACTTGAGCGAGAAACAATCAAACTGGATCATTACGGTATTAGTGAGTATATTGAAAATCAGGTGGTTATGGTAACAGGTGGTGGCGGTTCTATTGGATCTGAGCTTTGTCGACAAATCGTGAAATTTAACCCGAAACAATTGATTATTTTAGATATCTATGAAAACAATGCCTATGATTTACAAAATGAATTATTACAACAATATCCTAACATAAATTTAGTCACTTTAATTGCATCAGTTCGTGATTGGCAACGTTTAGAACGTATTTATCAAATTTATCGACCAAACGTCGTCTTTCATGCAGCTGCTCATAAACATGTGCCACTCATGGAGGTCAGTCCATCTGAAGCGATTAAAAATAATGTCCTTGGAACATTAAATTGTGCGGAGTTAGCAGATCAATATCACGTAAAGCGATTTGTTTTAATTTCAACAGATAAGGCAGTTAACCCAACTAATGTGATGGGCGCAACGAAGCGTTTATGCGAAATAATCATTCAAGCGATTAATGTGAAAAGTGAAACAGAATTTGTTGCTGTTCGATTTGGTAATGTCTTGGGTTCAAACGGTTCAGTTGTGCCACTTTTTAAACGACAAATTGCTAAAGGTGGGCCTGTTACATTAACACATAAAGAGATTACCCGTTATTTTATGACCATTCCAGAAGCTGCACAGCTTGTTTTACAGGCAGGTGGATTTGCTCAAGGTGGAGAGATTTTCGTGCTAGATATGGGGAAACCCGTTAAGATTTATGATTTAGCGAAGAACCTCATTCGACTATCTGGATATGAGCCTGATGTTGATATTCCTATTGAAATAACAGGATTACGTCCAGGTGAAAAGTTATATGAAGAGTTATTAATGGAGGAAGAAGGATTACAAAAAACGAGGCATGAGAAAATTTTTATTGGCCAACCAGGTAACTTTGATTTAGAGATTGTTAAAGAACAAATTAATGAGTTATTAGAGATTGCGACAACGCGTAGTATCTCAGAGTTAAAATCAAAATTAAAAGAAGTGGTTCCAACGTATGAAGAACCAAAGCATCATAAAGTGGGGTAAGAGAGAATATGCAACAAAGTATAAAACGAGGGATTGACTTTATTTTAGCTTTAGTAGGATTAATTTTAGCGTCGCCAGTTTTATTGATTGTGGCTATTTTGGTTCGAATGAAGTTAGGATCTCCAATTTTTTTTCGTCAAGCTCGTGTTGGATTAAACGGCGAAATTTTTGAAATGATTAAATTTCGTACGATGAAAGATGCGTATGATACAAATGGTGAACCTTTACCGGATAGTGAGCGTTTAACTTCATTTGGACAATTTTTACGTAAAACAAGTTTAGATGAACTTCCTGAATTAATTAATGTATTAAAAGGGGACATGAGTTTAGTCGGTCCACGTCCTCTCTTAGTTGAATATTTACCTTTATATTCAGAAGAACAAATGAGACGTCATAACGTCCGTCCAGGAATCACTGGTTATGCACAAGTTAATGGGCGCAATAATATTTCTTGGGCAAAAAAGTTTGAACTAGATATATATTATGTGAATCATTTTAGTTTATATTTAGATATTAAAATTTTATGGCAAACAGTAGTAAAAGTAATTAAACAAGCAGATATCAATCAAGAAGGTAATGTAACTGTTGAAAAATTTAATGGGATGAATTAGGTATGAAAAAGATTGTTTTATTTGGAGCAGGCGGCCATGCCACTGTTATTATTGATATTTTAAAAGCACAAATTGAAGCGGGAGCATCAATTCAGATTAAAGGATTTTTAGATGACTCAGATAAAAAAGAATGGATGGGCTATCCAATTTTAGGAACGCTTTCGTCTGCATTGGAGTTCCATGATGACAAAACTGAGTTTATTATTGCAATTGGTAATAATTTAATTCGTGAAATGATTCAACGAAAGTTTTCACAACTTAATTTCTATACCGCTATTCATCCAACAGCAGTGATTGGAACTAATGTTTTCATTCAAGATGGAACAGTCGTGATGCCACGTGTAGTCATTAATGCGAATAGTGAGGTTGGGCGACATGTGATTTTAAATACTGCTTCTGTTGTGGAGCACGATAATGTTATTAATGATTATGTTCATCTTTCACCAGGAGCAACTTTATGTGGAGCGGTAGAGGTTGGAGCTAAATCGCATATTGGAGCAAATGCGACAGTGATTCAAGGTATTTCAATTGGTGAACATTGTATCATTGGAGCCGGATCAACGGTAATTGATCATATTCCTCAAAGTAGTGTTGCTGTTGGTTCACCGGCAAAAGTGATAAAAAAAGTTTAAAATGGTTGAAAGGTAGAGAGTATTTGTATGAAAGAGCGTATTTATTTAGCATCCCCTCATATGGGGGGAGAAGAGTTGAAGTATGTACATGAAGCATTTACGTCAAATTGGATTGCTCCTTTAGGGCCCAATGTAAATCATTTTGAGCAAGAATTGGCGAACTATGTCGGTGTCAACAATGCGTGTGCCTTATCAAGTGGGACTGCTGCGATTCATTTAGGATTAAAGGCTTTAGGTATCACAGAAGGAGATATCGTTTTTTGTTCAACTTTAACGTTCTCAGCCTCATGTAATCCGATTATTTATTTAGGAGCAACACCGGTGTTTATTGATAGCAATAAAGATACATGGAATATGTGCCCCTCATCATTAGCTTTAGCCTTTGAAGAGGCAGTATCACTACAAAAGTTACCAAAAGCAGTAATTGTTGTTAATTTATATGGACAAAGTGCTGATTTGGACCCTATCATTGAACTTTGTCAAAAATATGACGTACCTATTCTAGAGGATGCTGCTGAATCATTAGGAGCAACATATAAAGGGCGTTACAGTGGTACGATTGGGGACATTGGAATTTATTCGTTTAATGGAAATAAAATTATTACTACATCTGGTGGGGGAATGATGGTTTCAAATGAGGAAGCCTATACGAAAAAGGCAACCTTTTGGGCTACACAATCACGTGAGGCAGAGCGCCATTATGAACATAAAGAAATTGGATATAACTATCGAATGTCAAATGTCGTTGCCGGAATCGGACGTGGACAGCTGAAAGTTTTAAATGAGCGCATCACGAAGAAGAAAGAAATTTTCAACATGTATCAAGAAGCATTTAAAGACATTCAAGAAATTGAAATGATGAACATTTGTGATTATGGTAAATCAAACTATTGGCTATCCGTGATGACGTTAAGTGAAGACTCGAGAGTGAAACCTTTAGATATTATGATGGAGTTAGAATCGCACAATATTGAGTCACGTCCTGTTTGGAAACCGATGCATCTGCAACCTATTTTCAAACAATATCCGTTTTTTACAGTGAGTGAAGGAATAAGTGTCGCAGAAGATTACTTCAATCGAGGGATTTGTTTGCCGAGTGATACGAAAATGACAACAGAGCAACAACAACAAGTCATTGCATATATTCGTGCACTATTTCAAAAGTAAGTAACTGTCAATTTATTGGAGATGATGTATTTATAGGGGTGAGAGATTTTGTTATGTGCATTAATTATGGCAGGCGGGAAAGGAACCCGTTTTTGGCCTTTATCAACGGAAGAAAATCCAAAACAGTTTCTAAATCTAGTTGGAAATGAATCGATGATTCAGATGACAGTGAATCGATTAAAACCAATTATTCCGATGGAACGTATTTTTGTTGTCACAGATCAAAAGTATGAAAGCTTAGTGAGTCAACATTTACGTGAATTACCAGAAGAGAATATTATTATTGAACCAGTTGGGATGAATACAGCACCTTGTATTGCTCTTTCTGCCATGTTAATTCATGAGAAATATCCAGAGTCAACATTAGCTGTTTTACCTGCAGACCATTTGATTTTAGATGAGGCGTTATTTCAAAAAACATTAATGGTTGCCGATTCTTATGTTCATTTGAATCCAGAATCGATTGTTACTCTTGGGATGGAGGTAACCCGACCTGAAGTTGGATATGGTTATATCAAATATGGAGAGGAACTTAGTTTTATCAATCGGCTAAGCATCCGAAAAGTAGAACGATTTGTTGAAAAGCCAGATATAAAAACGGCTAAATCATACTTAGAAGAAGGCTGTTATTTATGGAATGGTGGAATGTTTATATGGAAAACAAAACAAATCATCACGTTGACAAAGCAACATTTAAAGCGAACTTACGACTTATTACAACAAATTACTGAAAGTCCAAAAGAATTATTCAATCAACGGCTTCATGAGTTGTATCCGAAAGTTGAAAGTATTTCAGTTGATTACGGTATTATGGAGCGTGCAGAACAAATCTGTGTAATTCCAAGTTCATTTGGCTGGGATGATATTGGAAGTTGGCTATCACTCGAACGTTATCGAGAAACAGATGAGCACGATAATATTTTAGACGGTGAAATTAAAGCTTTGAATAGTAAAGGAAATATTATTGTTTCTAAAACGAAGCCAATGGTTTTATGTGGAGTTGAAGATTTAATTTTAGTTGAAACCGATGAAGTTGTGATGGTCATGAAAAAAGACGACGTTGGCAAGATTGGAGAACTTCGTAGTAGTTTAGCATAAAAGAAGTAACATGGTAGTGTATAAGAAATAGGAGAGAACGAAGATGAAAAAAGCATTAATTACAGGAATTACAGGACAGGATGGTTCATATTTAGCAGAACTATTACTAGAAAAAGGATATGAAGTTCACGGAATTATTCGTCGAGCCTCAACCTTCAATACAAAACGTATTGATCATTTATATCAAGATCCACATGAAGAGAATGTTCGTTTATTTTTACATTATGGGGATTTAACAGATACATCGAATTTAAACCGATTACTTGAAAAAATTCAACCGGATGAAATTTATAACTTAGGCGCACAATCGCATGTTGGTGTATCTTTTAATTCACCAGAATACACAGCAGAAGCAACAGGGGTTTCAACCTTACGTATTTTAGATGCAATTCGTGAAACGGGAATTAAAACAAAGTTTTACCAAGCCTCAACAAGTGAATTATTTGGAGGACTTCCAGAAACAGCACCACAAAATGAAAAAACTCCATTCTATCCAAAGAGTCCATATGGGGTAGCGAAGTTATATTCTTATTGGATTACGGTTAACTATCGTGAATCTTATGATATTTTTGCATGTAATGGAATCTTATTTAACCATGAGTCGCCACGTCGTGGAGAAACATTCGTGACTCGTAAAATTACACGTGCCGCAGCTGCCATTCATTTAGGACAACAAGAGAAATTATATTTAGGAAACTTAGACGCTAAACGTGACTGGGGACATGCTAAAGATTATGTTGAAGGAATGTGGCGCATGTTACAACAAGAAACTCCTCAGGACTATGTCTTATCAATGAATGAAACACATACAGTTCGTGAATTTGTTGAATTAGCCTTTGCTGAATTAGGATTTGAAATCGAGTGGCAAGGTGAAGGTGTTAATGAAAAAGGAATTGACAAAAATACTGGTAAAGTGTTAGTTGAAGTTGATTCACGTTACTTCCGCCCAGCAGAAGTTGAATTGTTATGGGGAGATAGCACAAAAGCACGTACAGAACTTGGATGGAAACCAAGCTATTCATTCATGGATTTAGTAAAAGAGATGGTTCAATCTGACTTAGATAATTTAAAAAATGGTGGAGAATACCGTTCAAAATTTGAAAATTAATGAGTCTTCCAGCCTTAAAAGGGCTGGATTTATTATAAGGAGGATTATGATGGAGAAGAGTAGTAAAATTTATATTGCGGGGCATCGTGGATTAGTCGGTTCTGCTTTAGTGCGAAACTTAGAATCGAAAGGATTTACGAATATTATTAAACGTACGTCAAAGGAGTTAGATTTAAGAAATCAGCAAGCCGTTCAAGAGTTCTTCAAACAAGAGCGCCCAGAGTATGTGATTTTAGCTGCTGCTAAAGTAGGGGGGATTCATGCGAATAATACGTATCCAGCTGAATTTATTTATGATAATTTAATGATTCAAAATAATGTGATTAAGGCGGCACACGACTTTAAAGTTAAAAAACTTTTATTCTTAGGAAGTACATGTATCTATCCAAAGTTAGCGCCGCAACCCATTAAAGAAGAATACTTATTAACGGGTGCACTAGAAGAAACAAATGAGGCGTATGCGGTGGCAAAGATTGCAGGACTTGAAATGTGTAAATTCTTTAAGCGCCAATATGGCGATAACTTTATTAGTTGTATGCCAACTAATCTTTATGGGCCGAATGATAACTTTGACCTTCAATCATCACACGTATTACCAGCTTTAATTCGTAAATTCCATGAAGCAAAAGTCAATCATCAACCAACCGTTGAAGTTTGGGGGACAGGGACTCCATTACGTGAATTTATTTACGTTGATGATATGGCCGATGCTTGTATTTTCTTAATGGAAAATTATGATGGTGAACAACATGTGAACATTGGAACGGGTGAAGAAGTTTCAATTCGTCAATTAGCTGAAACAGTGAAAGAAGTTGTTGGATTTGAGGGAGAACTTATTTTCAATACTAACATGCCAGATGGAACGCCACGCAAATTAACTACGGTTGATAAACTACATGCGCTTGGATGGAAACATAAAGTATCATTAAAAGATGGAATTCAACTGGCATATGATTGGTACTTACAAAATAATGAATAATTTACAAAAAAAGCGATTCTACCATAGCTGGTAGGATCGCTTTTTTTATTTTTGATTGTATATTTAGTAGATTATCTCGATAAAAATAGTGCAGCGATGGAAAAGGGATATTGATTTGGGTACAGATTTTTTCTAGTTATGTAATCTTTTGTAGTACGCTGCCAAAAGAAATATTAGATGAGGGGTTGCATCATATATTAGAGGACAGATGGTGTATTTGATGAAGTATTATCGTTTTATTTACATGAATGATTCGATACATATTTGTATTTTTGAATTAGTTAAAGTTTGTAAGTAGGAAGTAAAAGTTCTATGTTATCAAAGTATTTTAAGATGAGAAGGTAGGAGGGAATAAGATTAAAACAAATTAAAAGGTTAGCTTTTAAGTGTTACTATTACTGAAAGGGGTTTGTTATGAAGGAGTTAGAAGAAAATTTTATCGTTAATAATCATGGTGTTTATCTGATGATGAAACGGATTCTAGATGTTAGTTGTTCATTAATTGCTCTAATTTTATTAAGTCCAGTGCTATTACTGGTTACCATTATGATTAAAGTTGAAGATCCTAAAGGCCCCGTCCTATTCAAACAAATTCGTAATGGAATTCATTTAAGTACGTTTGAAATGTATAAATTTAGGAGTATGTATATTGATGCCGAGGCACGAGTTGAAGAATTAATGCATTTAAATGAGCAAAGTGGGCCTGTGTTTAAAATAAAAAATGACCCTCGAATCACTAGAGTAGGAAAATTTATTCGAAAAACAAGTTTAGATGAATTACCGCAATTATTCAATGTGTTAAAAGGCGATATGAGTTTAGTTGGACCGAGACCCCCTTTACCACGTGAAACCGCACAATATACGAGCTATCAAAAACAACGACTTTTAGTGAAACCAGGTTTAACGTGTATTTGGCAAGTTAGTGGACGAAATAATATTAGTTTTGATCAATGGGTAGAACTTGATCTTGAATATATTAAAACAAGGAATTTTTGGCTTGATTTAAAGTTAATTTTAATGACAATTCCAGCCCTTTTCGGGGATAAGAATGCCAGCTAATAACATGATGATTGAGGAATAGGAGAGTAGGATAATGAATTTTAAAAAGGTAGTAGGAATCATAATCGGATTAGGGCTTTTTAATGTGATTTTATTCGCAGATTTTTTAATGCAGATTCATCCGATTTTTAAGATGATTGATGAGCTCATTCCAGTCGTTTTAGGGATTTACACGGTTATAAAGTTAATTAAATATAAATTTAAATTAAAAGACATCAGTCACCAGCAGTCCATAAATTTATGGATGATTTGTTTTTGTTTAGTGGGGGTAGCTATATTAGGTATACTAGGTAATTATGTTTATGCGTATCAATCTTTAGTCCCTATCGTGTCAGATATGATTGTTGTATTTAAAGGATTTATCACGTATGTATGTGCTACGTTACTATTTACTGATGATGTTTTAGAGGATTACAAGTTAATCATAAACATCTTGTTAAGGGGAATAACGATTGCTTTTACATTGCTTGTTTTAATGAATTATGTTTACCCCATTTATTCGATCGAAGGGGAACGATTAGGGATTAGTAGTCAACAATTAATGTTTAGTGCGCCGACCTATTTAGCAACATTCGGTGTGTGCTTAGTTGTGCTGTTATCACGATTTTTAGGTGATTATAAAGGGAATATTTACTTTATTATACTGGCGAATCTAGTGATTGCATCAACCTTGCGTAGTAAGGCATTGATGTTTATTGCTGTTTATCTCTTTTTATTTGTTTTTTTAATTATCTTCAATAAAAAATTAACGAAAAAAGTTATTTTAGTGATTGCTTTACTAGGCGTACTAGTTGGAGGATATCAAATTAAAACGTATGTTGAGAATCCTGATTGGGCTAGATCAGCTTTAATGATAAATTCATTTAAAGTAGCGAATGATCATTTTCCATTAGGAAGTGGGTTTGCTACGTTTGCGACGTGGGAGTCAGGAGAGAGTTATTCTCCACTCTATGAAAGGTATGGTTTGAATACTATTTGGGGGCTACAGGAAGATGATTATTCATTTGTAGGAGATACTTACTGGCCAGCTATTATCGGTCAGTTTGGTTATTTTGGGCTATTACTTATTCTTATGGTGATTTATAAAATTTATCAAACGATTTCATTAGAAGGAAATAAGTTTAAATATTTTCAGCGGTTAGTTGCATTAGTATATTTATTAATTTTGAGTACATCAGAAACGAGTTTTATGTCGCCAGTTGGTCCATTGCTTTGTTTGTTAATGGTGATTTAGGAAGATAGTTAATGGGAAATGAGAAGAATAATTATTTTTGGGGGGAGCACTAATGAAGGTTGCGGTTATTGGACAGAAAGGAATTCCATCACGGGCTGGTGGAGTTGAAATTCATGTAGAAGAAATTTCAAGTCGTTTAGCGACGAACAACGAGATAACAGTCTATTGTCGTAACAGTTATTGTCAGGATAAATATGATCAATATAAAAATATCCAAATGAAGTATATACCATCGATTAATACGAAGCATTTAGATGCCGTGACGTATACGGTGTTGGCCACGCTAGATGCCATATTTAAGGATTATGATATTATTCATTATCATGCGTTAGGACCATCACTATTCTCCTTTCTTCCTCGTTTATTTGGAAAGAAAGTCGTTTGTACGGTACATGGATTAGATTGGAAAAGACAAAAATGGGGAGTTGCTGGTAAGATGGCCCTGAAAGTTGGCGAATTAGCGACGGCTTATTTTCCACATAAAACGATTATGGTGTCACAGTCATTAAAGAATTATTATGAAGAGCATTATCAATCATTAGATTCAGCATATATTCCAAATGGAATTGAGACTAAAACTAAAAAAGAGCCTCAGTTAATTGATGAAATGTATGGACTCAAAGGACAAGATTATATTTTATTTTTAGCCCGATTAGTTCCTGAAAAAGGGGCTCATTACTTAATTGAGGCTTATCAACGGTTAAATACAAATAAAAAATTAGTCATTGCGGGTGGAAGTAGTCATAGTGATGACTATGTGAAGCAATTAAAGAAATTAGCAAAGGATAATAATCAGATCGTTTTTACTGGATTTATTGAAAATGAGTTATTAGATGAATTATTTACGAATGCTTATTGCTATGTCTTACCTTCAGATGTAGAAGGACTACCAATTAGTTTAATTGAAGCGATGGCTTATGGACAGTGTTGTCTCGTGAGTGATATCGAAGAGAATTTAGAGGTGATTGGGATAAAGGGAGAATCATTTAAACGGGGAAATATTGATTCTTTAGCAGAAAAACTCAATTATTTACTAAACAATGAGGAAGTCGTTCATCAATATAAAAAAGAAGCGGAGAGCTACATTAAAGAAAAATATGATTGGGATGAAGTAGCGATTCAAACCGAAGGGGTTTATTTATCTTTAATGGGTCATTAGGATTGAAGGAGTGTCAAGAAACGATATGAATAATAGTTTACTAAAGAAGTTTATTGAGTTTGGGATGGGGAATTTTATTGTTTTGATTACAGGCTTTATCTCTTCCCCCATTATTACTCGACTAGTACTACCTGAAGAATTAGGAAAATTCTCGATGTTTAATACATTGACAAGCTTATTTTTATTTATTATTCTGTGTGGATTAGATCACACGTATATTCGCTTCTTTTATGAGGAAAAAGAAGAATCACGCGGCGGCTTACTGATTAGGGCAATCAAGCTTCCGCTTTTGATTAACTTGGTTCTTTCATTAATTTTATTAGCTTTGTATGAGCCATTATCAAACTTATTAATAGGTAACGTTTCATTTATGTTGATTGTCGTGATGGTTATTCACAATACGTTTAATATTATTAATAAGTTTTCGATGGTCGTTGTGAGAATGCAACAAAAAGGAAAGACCTATTCTTTTTTACAAGTATTAGGTCGGGTGTCTTATATTTTATTTATTGTGATGAGTTTAAGTTGGTTTAAAAATGACTACCGTATTCTTGTTTTCGGGACGGTTGTCTCTAATATTGTTGTTTCTCTTATTGCCGTATGCATTGAGAAGAACTATTGGTTTAGTTTTAAAAAACAGGGAACTCTTAATACATCCATGAAAGAGATGTTGAGGTTTGGAATTCCATTGGTCTTTTCATTTTCTATTGCTTGGATTTTACAGTCAACCGATAAAATTTTTATTGAAAGTTTTAATGGCTATGCCGAACTCGGAGTGTATACAGCTGCGTTTACGATTGTCTCACTTCTTAATGCGGTCCAAGAATCATTTGTCACGTTCTTTACTCCGGTGGCAAATGAACATTATAAACAACAACCAGAGAATACGACATTTTTTAGCCAAATTAATGCAATTGCGACAGTGTTAATGTTCTTTATTGGGATCGGAATTATTGTTTTTAAAGATGTGTTTGTGATGTTATTAGGTGAAAGTTATCGCGAAGCATCGTATATTTTCCCGTTCTTAATTTTTATGCCAATGATGTTAACTATCTCTGAAACGACGGTTATTGGAATTAACTTTCATAAACAAACGAAAAAGCATATTAAAATATCGATGATTGCGGCAGTGATTAATGTGATTGGAAACTTTATTTTAGTTCCGCGATTAGGAGCAAAAGGAGCTGCGATCTCAACTGGAATTTCTTATGTTGTTTTATATATCGCGCGAACGTATGAATCAAAAAAATTATATGAAGTCCAGTATCATCAAGCAAGTTTGTTTATTAGTTTATTTTTCTTAACGATTCTAGCTATTTATGCAAGCTTTAATCCTGTTAATCTGACGTTGATTGGATTGGGAATTTTAACGGGGATTATCGTTTTATTTCTTTATCGAAAACCAATCATGGAGATTATTCAAGGATGGAGACAGAAAAGTTATCGTCCAGTAAAAGGGGTTATGAGATGAAAATATTAATGATTGATAAATATTATTATCGAAAAGGGGGAAGCCAGACGTATTTACTTGAACTTAAACAAAAGCTTGAAGAAGAAGGTCATGAAATTATTATGTTTAGTATGGCAAGTGAAGAGAATTTACCATGTGAATATTCCTCTCATTTTGTTGATCATGTCGATTATACGTTAGGTGGATTGCAAAAAATTAAAAATTCATTGAAACTCATCTATTCTAAAGAAGCCTATGACAAGTTATGTCATTTAATTGAAGAAACGAAGCCCGATCTTGCACATGTGAATTTGATTTATCATCAATTAACACCGGCTGTTTTGCATGCCTTAAACAAGTATAAGATTCCGATGATTTATATTTCGCATGATTTTAAACTTATTTGTCCGAACTATAAGTTATATCATAACGGAGTTTGTCGAAAGTGTTATGGTGGGAAGTACTTAAATTGTGTATCATCGAAGTGTCATAAAGGTTCATTCGTTGGAAGTGCCTTAGTGACAATGGAGGCGTATGTTCATAAGTGGTTAAAGTCTTATGAGCTGCTTGATAAAATCATTGCTCCTAGTCATTATATTGAAGAGGAATTGTTAGCAGCGGGAATCAAGCGTGAGAAGGTTATTTGTTTACCGAATTTTTTAACGATGAAAAGAGAGATTGATTTAAATCAGATTCAAAAAGAAGAGACGTTACTTTATTACGGCCGATTATCACCTGAGAAGGGATTGCTTGTTTTACTAGAGGCGCTCACCCAAGTTACATATCCACTTCAAGTAAAAATTATTGGAAAAGGACCACAGCGTGAGGAGTTAGAACAATTTGTTATTAAACACAATTTAACGAATGTGTCATTTTTAGGTTTTATGAGTGGAGAAGCTCTTCAAAGAGAAATTGCCTCGGCGAAAGCAACGGTTGCCCCAGCGATTTGGAATGAACCGTTTGGCTTAACGGTGATTGAATCGTTATCTCTTGGCACACCTGTGATTGGAAGTGGGGTAGGAGCGATTGGTGAAAATATTGTGGATGGAAAAGGCGGGGCTTTAGTTCCACCAAATAAGAGTGATGAGTTAGCGAATAAGATTGAGTGGTTATTTAACTTAACAGAGGAAGAGTACGCCAAGCAAGTGGAGTATGCGATTAAAAAGTCGATTGATTATTCCATTGATGAGTACTACGATAAACTGATGGATGTTTATGAAGGGGTATTAGCTTAATGACAAGTGAAACTTTAATAGGAGAGTGTGTATGAGAAAAAGGATTGTTTACTTTGATTACTTACGGTTCATCGCCTGTTTGGCGGTTATTGGTATTCATGTGGCAGGGAAGGGGACTTATCTTTTAGGAAATAATATTAACTCAAATCCAGTCATTTTTAGTTTGGCTGCGACAATTGATAGTTGTTTGAGATTTGCGGTTCCTATCTTTTTCATGCTCGGTGGGGCATTAGCCTTTTCTAAATCTAAGATGGATATTAAAGAGTTTTATCAACAACGAGCGAAACGAATTTTAATCCCATTAGTTTTTTGGGGATTATTTTATAGTTTTGTCTTTAATCGAGACTGGCCGATTGTTGAGCATTTTAAACAAGTTTTATTAGGAAATGCTTTTTATCATCTTTGGTTTTTATATGCGATGATTGGACTTTATTTAGTAACCCCTGTTTTTTATCAATTTTTAAAATATAGTCAAAAGAAAGATATTGAAATCATTTTAATCGTTTCGTTTCTTTTAAATAGTGTATTACCGATTATTAGCTCAAGGTATTGGGTCGATTTAGAAGGATCCTTTAGCTTTAGTTATTTAACGGGATCTATTTTTTATTTTGTACTCGGTTATTACTTGTTGAATTATGACCTTAAATATTTTAATCGACCGGCAGTCGCCGCTATTGGATATATTTTATCTAGTATCATTATTAGTGTTTGTACAGTAGGGGCTTCAATTAAGCAACAGATGCATGTAACATTTTATATTAATACGTTATGGTTATTAGTTATTATTCAATCCACATCTTTATTTGTTTTGCTTAAGTCAATAGCTGGGCATCAAGAGAGGCCACTGTCTAAATTGTCGCAGTGGGTTAGCTCTCTAGGTCAGTATTTTATGGGAATTTATTTAGTTCATGTGTTAATTTTAGAAATCTATCAACGCATTTGGATCGTTGATTATAAGCATGTAGGGATTGGAGTATACGTGTTACATCTTATCTGTGGGAGTGTCGTTGTTTATTTTGGTTCATTGCTTGTTGTCATGATTCTTAAAAAAATTCCAATTATAAAAGAAGTTGTTTAGAAATGAGGAGAAATCGATGAATAAAAAATCATGGATTGGTATAGGATTAGTGACCCTTTGTGTAGTAGCACTCTTTTTAGGTTATGAATTAAATCGACAAGGATTTTTTAAATTGGATGAAGAGTTACAAGTTTGGGAACAGCCTACACTGAAGATTGGTGGAATTAATGAGATCAATGGAATTTTAGAGGCTATTACTGAAAGTTATAACCAATATGATGAATCGATAGAAGTACAGCTAACAGAAGATGAGCCTGAGGCATTAATTCAAGGATTGGAGAATGAAACGTATGATTTGGTCATTACTTCAGAAAAAATAGACGAGGATGAATTCAATTCAGGAGCCTATCAAGAGCTATTATTCGCTGTCATCAGCAATTTAGAAGAGGAACAGTTACTTTATTGTTATGTGTTAACTGATAACTATCAGGAATCATTCGTCAAAGATTATTTAAAACTATTTTATTCTGAGCCATTAGCCTTTTTGAATAAAGAAGGAGTTTATGCGTTACAATCAACGATTTATGAAGAAACATTAGCGTATTTAGAGTTGCTTGAGTTATATCCTGAGTAATAAATTTTAGGGAGTTGGAAAGGTGGGGAGGTTGTGTTAAAACGAATGATCATAGTTTCTATCTTAGTTGGTATAGGAATTGTTTTAGGAATACGAAATGAATCAACAAATTTAGAATCTCTCCCTATAAGCGCCTTAGATTCTATTTCTTTTGATGAACGAACTGTTCCTTACAATGAAGAGGATATTGTATATACGACACCAAAAACATCGATGTATGGTGCACCAAGAGTAAGTCCTAGCATTCCTGATAGAGTGATGTTGAATTCAAATATGGTAGAATTTATTCATCAACATGAAGCGGGAGTGCAGCCGAATGGTCTAGATGCGAGTGTGCCTTGGAAGTATGGAACAATTATTAGAGAGGAAATTAAACCAAACTGGAGTCGAGTCGGATTATGGGGACAAGTCTATCTTCAAGAAGGTTATTCCCAACTTCCCGAAAATGTTGGGATTGAATTGCGTGAGTTTAAAATGTATATTTTAAATCCATCGACTCTCGAATGGGAGCTCATCTTGAATCCAACGTTTAATGACTATAATACGTTGTTTTACGACGATAATTTTGAAGAGAATAGACACCAACAGTTTTATCATCATAAAAAAATTTTGAATGATGGACAGTCTGTCTTGATTCGATTTGATGAAGAAAATTCGATGTTTAATTTTCATCCGTACTCTAATGATCGCTTTGAATTTAAGCAAACAGGCTATACGATGGCCGATGGCAAACCGTATGTCATTAGTACGTTAGAAGCACGACTTGTTAAATGGGATCCAACTGGAGTAGATGAATTAGAAGAAGCACAATTTATTTTTAACGTTGGAGGCGATTATTGGGATACTTATACTGATAGCTGGAAATCTGATTGGTCAGCTAACGGTGAAATTGGTGGTGGTCCGTTTATTAAGATTACGCCTGAGTGGCGAAGAGCCTGGTTTACAAATGTTCCAGAAGAACTATGTAATCAGTTGATACCAGAAATGTTTAAATATCCAGATCCTCAGTTGAATTAAAGGATGCGTGATTATGGCTAAGCGATTTTATCCGTTTAGCCCTCTTTTTTATTAGATTCCTTTACAATTTTCTTGAACATTTTTTACCATGGGCAAAAACAGTCCAAGAACGTTGTCGTTAAGGAATCAGTCACTCTATCAAATAAAAGCTACCAACTCTGTACTTTTAGTCTACAGGATTGGTAGCTTTTTTTGTATCCGTGCTATTATTACCCGATTACAGAAATTATTCTCCTAAATGGTTGCAACCATTAATTCTAAGTTACCTTCTATTTTAAGTTGTGTGACAATCGATGTAATGATGAAGTGGTCTCCTTTTTGAATGGGGCGGTAATTGATTAATCCCTCTCCTTCTAACACACTTACGAGTGTAAAGGGTGGTTGATGAAGGGCATGACATTTCCCTTTAATCTCCCACTTATATACTTTAAAAAACTCACATTCGATTAAGGTTGTGATGGTTGAATCATCTAATATATGTTGTTTAAGTTCAGGTTTTGTTTCTTGATGTGGAATTATAGTCACCTCAATCGATTGTTGTAAATGAAGAGGACGTGGATATCCGTCATCTCCTAAACGATTATAGTCGTATAAACGATACGTTGTATCTGAAGACTGTTGAGTTTCTAAAACTATTGTTCCTTTTTTTAACGCGTGAAGTGTTCCTGCTGGAACATAAAAAAAGTCTCCTTTTTTGACTTTGACTTTACGAAGTAATTGATCCCAATTGTTTAATTCAATTTGTTTGATAAATTCTTCTTTTGTTTTGGCATGATGACCGAAAATTAGTTCAGCATCGTCATGAGCATCAAGAATGTACCAGCACTCTGCTTTTCCAAGCTCTCCTGCTTCTTTTAAAGCATACTCATTATTAGGATGAACTTGAACACTTAAGTCTTCAGAAACATCTAAGATCTTCATTAAAAGTGGAAAAACATCTCCCTGGATGTTTCCAAATAGCTCTCGATGATGATTCCATAAATAAGAAAGTGTTTTTCCACCATGATGACTATCGATGATTTCACAGTCTCCGTTTGGATGGGCAGAAATGGCCCAACATTCGCCCGTTTTTTCACTTGGAATCTCGTAATTAAACATTGTTCTTAAGCTTGTTCCTCCCCAAATTTTTTCATGAAAAATTGGTTTTAAAAATATTAAATTGTTCATTATCCTACTCCCTCTTTTTCTCCCATCTATTTAAAAATATATAGAAATTATAACATAATTTGTTGGTTATTGTTAAAATATAGATTATGTTTGTATAATATAAAGAAGAAATGATAGCGAAGAAGAAAATAATAGGAAGTCTCTACAGTTACTTTAATTTAGGGATATTAGAAGTGAATATTAAATGAGGGGAAAATTTGAAACTAATTATTTTATATATATCTGATGGAAGGATAAGAAAAAAATCATGAAAGGTTAGCTTGATCTAGAACTACTCGGTAAGTTCAACTAATATTCAATTGTGCAAAGATGGAGCCAACTAAATGAAGTTTCCTAAATCTGATGATGGTTTGAAAATATGAGGAGCAATATAAAAAGAGGTGAGAGTTTGAAACTAATTATTCTTTATTTATCTGATCATGGATTTGGCCATGCGGCAAGAAATATTCCGATTATGAAGGAGTTATTAGCAGTTGATCAGGCAGTGAACATTATTGTTAAAACGGGGATAGCTCAAGGGGAGTTTATTGAGTCGAACTTTTTAGGTGAATCCCGATTAAGTGTTATCAAAGAATCAATGGATGTAGGACTTGTCTTAAAACCAATGAGTTTTGAGTTGGATGTTCCTGCTTTAGAAGAACGTGTTAAGCAGTCTATTGAAAGTTGGAAACAGCGAATTGAAAGAGAAGTACAATTTTTAACTCATCAGCAACCTGATTTAATTGTGAGTGATATTGTTCCTTGGGTATTTCAGGCAGCGAAACAAGTGAAAATAAAATCCGTTTTAATGTCTAATTTTACATGGGTTGAGATTTATGACGAATATTTGAATCCTGAGCTAGTGAAGTCCTATCAAGATTGTTATGATTTAGCAGATGAAGTTTTCATATATGAACTGTCTGGTTCAAAGATGAAAGAGCGATTTGTTAAATATGAAGAGGTATCGTTGTGTGCCCGTGATTTTGATTTAACGGCGGTATCCGAGATTCAATCTGGTTATCAAAAACCACTTGTGTTTGTCAGTGTGGGGCGGTCAGTGGATTTAGCAGAAGAGATTGACGTTTCAAATGAACCGTATCACTTCATCGTCACCGAAGGGATTCAACTGGAGATCGGAAGAGCGTCGTGGAGGGAAAGAG
>OOCW01001250.1_pt1 | contig 18909 bp, 15 predicted proteins | sample 1671201 | NCBI WGS metagenome assembly OOCW01 (sample SAMN06348132, study PRJEB24527) | human gut metagenome | biome: human gut; feature: ankylosing spondylitis patient; material: feces | host: Homo sapiens | place: China | collected 2015-10
ATTATTTTTTTGTTAATTTTATTCTTATAAAACTCTACTTGAACCTCTGTATACAACACCTCTTGCGGCATCAACAGTTACTAGCTCACCATCTTCAACATTTGATAATATATCTCTAGCAGAAACAATAACTGGTTTACCTAAGTTTATTCCAATTATAGCCGCATGAGAAGTCATTCCTCCATCTTCTGTTACTATAGCTGCAGCCTTTTCTATATAAGGATTCATATCTTTATCAGTCATATTAGTAACTAATATATCTCCTTCATGGAAGTTATCGCAAGTTTCTCCACTCTTAACAAAACGTACTGTTCCTTCAACAGTATCCCTTCCAATACCAATTCCTTGACATATCTCTTCACTTATAACATGTACTTTTATTAAATTAGTTGTTCCACTTACTCCTGTTGGAACTCCTGCAGTTATAACAACTAATTCACCTTCTTTTATAAATCCTTCTTTTTTACTCGATTCAATTGAATTATCTATAAGGTCATCAGTAGTTAATGCTTGTTGACAAATTACTGTATAAACACCCCAACTTAATGCTAATTGTCTACTAGTTCTTTCATTAGGAGTAGCTGCTATTATTGGAGTATTAGGTTTAAATTTAGAAACCATTCTAGCAGTATGACCTGAAGATGTTGATGTAACTATTGCAGATGCATTTAAACTCTTAGCTGTTGTACAAGTTGCATAACTTATTGCATCAGTAACATTTGTGCTATTTAATCCTTTATTTCTTAGAGTATTATCATGGTCTAATGTTTCCTCTATTCTCTTTGCTATAGCCGCCATTACTTTTACAGCTTCTACTGGATATTTACCTGCAGCAGTTTCTCCAGAAAGCATTATGGCATCGGTTCCATCGTATATAGCATTAGCCACATCTGTTACCTCAGCTCTTGTAGGTCTTGGATTTCTAATCATAGAGTCAAGCATTTGAGTTGCAGTTATTACTGGTTTACCTAATTCATTACATTTTTTTATCATTTCTTTTTGTACTATAGGCATTTCTTCAGTAGGTATTTCAACTCCTAAGTCACCTCTTGCCACCATTAAACCATCTGAAACTTGTAAAATTTCCTCTAAATTATCTACACCTTCTTGGTTTTCTATTTTAGATATTATTTGTATATCTGTAGCATTGTTATTTTCAAGAACTTCTCTTATTGCAAGAACATCTGAGGCTTTCCTAACAAATGAAGCTGCTATAAAATCTATTCCTTGAGCTATACCAAATTCTATATCAGATACATCTTTTGGAGTTAAAGCTGGTAAGTTTATTTTTACTCCAGGTACATTTATACCTTTATGATTTTTTACTATTCCTGAATTTTCAACTATACAGTGAATCTCTTCACCTATAACTTCTTCAACTCTTAATCCTACTAAACCGTCATCTATTAATATTTTATCCCCTTCTACAACATCTTCTGCTAATCCTTTATAGCTAACTGTGCAAATTTCATTAGTACCTATAACATCTTCCATAGTTATTATAAATTTACTTCCTTCTTCTAAGAACACTTCTGGATCTGCAAAGTTTCCAGTTCTTATTTCCGGTCCTTTAGTATCTAATAATATTGCAACTGGTTTATTAAGCTTTTCTCTTACTTTTTTTACAGTATCCATTCTTTCTTTGTGTTCCTCATGAGAACCATGTGAAAAGTTAAATCTACAAACATTAAGACCATTTTCAACTAGTTTTGTTAATGTTTCTTCACTTTGTGATGCTGGTCCTAAAGTACAAACTATTTTTGTTTTTTTAGCACTTTTAAGCATTTTTATATCCTCCTAAATGTATTATATAGATAATATTTGAGTCATTTGATAGGTTTTTTTATCAAAATCTTTTTTCTTTGATAATGCTTCATGTATGTCCATATCTATGATTTCGTCATCTTTTATACCTACTACTCTAGCAGATTGTCCATCTAGAAGTAACTCAACTGCCCTTACTCCCATTCTACTTGCTAATATACGATCAAATGCCGTAGGACTTCCACCTCTTTGAACATGCCCTAGTACAGTTACTCTAAGGTCTACACCAGTTTTTTCTATAATTTTTCCACCAATATCATTAACATTGCCAACTCCCTCAGCAAGCATAATTATACTATGTCTTTTTCCTCTTTTTTTAGTCGTTTCTAGTCTTAAGCATATATCATCTATTTTATAATCTATCTCTGGAACTATTATTGTTTCAGCCCCACCAGCAAGACCTGAATATAAAGCTAAATCTCCACAGTGTCTACCCATTACTTCGATTATATTTACTCTTTCATGAGAAGATGAAGTATCTCTTATTTTACTTATGGCATCTACAATAGTATTTAATGCTGTATAGAAACCAATTGTATAATCTGTATAAGCTAAATCATTATCGATTGTTCCAGGTATACCTATAGCTGGAAATCCTAGTTCACTAAGTTTTTGGGCTCCTCTAAAAGAACCATCTCCACCTATTACAACTAAACAGTCTATATTGTATTTCTTAAGAATTTTAACTGCTTTTTGTCTTCCCTCTTCAGTTTTAAATTCTTCACATCTAGATGATTTAAGTATAGTTCCACCTCTATGTATGATGTCCCCAACTGATGATAAGTTCATTTCAACTAAATCAGATTCTATAAGACCTTTATAACCTCTATTAATACCATAAACCTTACATCCATAGTATATAGCTGATCTAACAACAGCCCTAATAGCAGCATTCATTCCTGGCGCATCTCCACCACTAGTCAATATTCCTATCGTCTTCATAGTACTACCTCCTAATAATCTTAAATCCTTAGAGTTTTATATAAAACCTTAATTTCTAGGCACACATGTTCCTATTTTATAAAAACATTTTCACCTGTGTATATTGTTTATTATATCACAATTTACTCGCTGTTTTCATATCGAAAACCATTTTTTGCTATTTTTTGACTTTCACATTTTCATTTCCTAATAAATTTTGTAATTCTAATTGTAACTCTTGATTTATATTTACTTTCATACTACTCCACTTAAACATCCTTTTAGGTTGTTCTGTGCATACGTAAATATCCTCATATCCCTTATGTTTAAGTAGTATTTTTTCTATAGAATGAATAAGTTGTTGATTATCTATGCTATTAATTTTTACAAAAATTCCTGTATTTGAAGGCTTTTTATTTTTTCCGTATGCAGTATTTTGATTGTTAATTTTAAAACTATTTGTATCGTTTATATCTTTAATTTCTCTAGCTATAAGTTTTGCACTTTCCTCTTCTTTTATGCTGAGTTTACCTTTTATATAGATAATATTATCCTCATTTAAAATGCTATTATATTGTTTTAGTGTTTGTGGAAATACTATAACTTCAATAGTTCCATATAAATCCTCTAACTCTAAAAACGCCATAATATCATTTCTCTTAGTTGTTTGTATTCTTTTATTAACAATCATTCCACCTAATATAACTTCTTTTTCATCTAAACTTAAATATGATTCTATATCTTCTTTAAGAGAATTTATTTTACCATTATCTATAGATGTATTATTTTTTAATTCTTTTTCATATTCTCCAAGGGGATGTCCGCTAACATACATGCCCAGTACTTCTTTTTCTAAAGCAAGTCTTTCTCTTTCTTCAAACTCTTTTATTTTTGGAATAGTGTTAACTTCATGTTCCATTTCTACAGTTTCTTCTCCCATTTGGAATCCATCGAATAAAGAAATTTGACCTTTAATATTTTTCTTTCTATCCATAGATACACTGTCTAATAATTTTTCATATCCCATCATTAAACTAGCTCTATTGTCACTAATATTATCAAAAGCTCCACACTTGATTAAACTTTCAAGAACTCTTTTATTTAAATCTTTTGAGTCTAATCTTTTCACTAAATCAGCAAAATCTTTAAAATCTCCATTTGCTTCTCTTTCTGCAATAATATTATTAATTACATTTACACCTACATTTTTAACGGCTGCTAAACCAAATCTTATGTTGTGACCTTCAACAGAGAATTTTCCAAAACTTTTATTAATATCTGGTTTTAGAATTTCTATATCTAAAGCATTACATTCTCTTATATATTCAACGACTTTATCAGTGTTACCCATAACACTTGTAATTAGTGCTGCCATAAATTCAACTGGATAATATGCTTTTAAATATGCTGTTTCATAAGATACGACTCCATATGCCGCTGCATGCGACTTATTAACTATGTTTTTATATGTAAGCTCTTTATCTTACATAACCTTTTGGTAAACATCGGACTATATCATTACCTACCTAATACTATTTCTAGTACCAATTTAAAATTGCCTTTCAAGGTTTAGGTACAGGATTTCGTGGAGAGATATTGATTAGGCTACTCACTCTCTAGTCTCTGAGCCTTTTACCTACTTATTGCCTTTCGGTAAAGTGGCTGCTGATTATCTCACACTTAGTATTTTTACTATCTCTAAGGCATTACCCTTCGCCCTTATATATATTTCTACTATAAGTTAGTAACTAAGTGTTATGAGGTTTCCCAGCAATTAACCCTGTTTTCATTATATATTTCTACATAATGGCACTTATCAAATTATCCCATTTTTCTTTTTTTATCATATTACATATACAGCAATCCCTATACATCAGATTATATATTCTCTTTAATTCTTTTTTTGATTCTATTTGAATATATTTCATTTCTTTTGTTTTTGATTGAGATATATAATAATGCTCTATATTAAAAGTTTTTATAAAATCTTCTAACATTTTTTCAGTTGCTATTATACACATTTTTCCCTTAACATAAGAGTATTCTTTATTAGTTTTTTTAAATTTATGAATATATTTTGATATACTACCATCACCATCAAAATATCCTCTAAGAAAATGTCTCTTTAATTCATCTCTTATATTTGGTATTTTATCTATAGTGAGAGATTTTTTAGGATACAAACCTAATTTTCTTAAATCATTAGCTACTTTTTCGCTTGAAAAGTTTAATACATATCCTGGTTTTGAATTTTCAAAACCACCCTTATTCCCAAGTCTAATTCTTCCTGTAAATTCAAGTTCCTTCTTTACTTCATATAGTAACTTATATTCTTTTTGGGTTAGACTTATATTATTAAACTTTTCATTTCCTACATACCCATCTGCATATATAAGACCTAATATATACGATTTTTGTTGAGTATTTATTTCTTCAAAATAATTCTCATCTAATGTGTATCTATTTTTTCTTTTAGAATTTGTCTTGTATTCTTTAAAAATAGACATTGTACATCTTTTAGATAAACCTAATGCATCTCCAATTTGTTTTACAGTTAAATGTGTATTTTCATAATATAATTTTATAAAATAATCTTTTTCTTCTTTATTTAATTGCAAATAGCTTTTCCCTATATAATTCATAATTTTACCTTTCTAATTATATTTACTATCACAATTATTTTTGGAATAATTAATTTTTTAATGCGTATTTTGCGAAGTCGATCATATCATCAAATATTTTATTAGCTATATCTTCTGGAACACCATTTCTAACACATCCTGGTATTTCAATATTACCTTTATCATCTAATTTCCCATGTATGAAATATTGTCTTTCTTGTTCCATTACATCCATTTTCTTTTTACCCATAGCTCTTCTAACAACGTCACTACGGCCATAACTATATCCAGCTAAGTCCCTAACAACCTGCATAACTTGTTCTTGGTAAACTAAGCATCCATAAGAAACTTCCATTATAGGTCTTAACTTTTCATGAATATAAGTTATTTTATCTGGATTATGTTTATTTTCTATATAAGTCGGTATAGAATCCATTGGACCTGGTCTATATAAAGATATTCCCGCAACTATATCTTCAAAATTACTTGGCTTAAGTTGCTTCATGAAACTTCTCATTCCAGCACTCTCCAACTGGAATACTCCTAAGGTGTTTCCTGAAGAAAGTAACTCATAAACCTTTGGATCATCATAATCCATAGAAGAAAAGTCTATTCTTTTTCCATATTTCTTTTCTATTAAATCTAGGGTATCTCTTATAACTGTTAAAGTTCTAAGCCCAAGGAAGTCCATTTTTAGAAGACCTAACTCCTCTAAAGTTGTCATAGTAAACTGAGTACTTATAGATTCCTGATGTTTATATAATGGAACATATTCATCTACAGGATTTTTAGAAATAACTACACCAGCTGCATGAGTAGAAGCATGTCTAAGCATACCTTCCATCTGCTTTGATATGTCTATTACTTCTTTTGTTTCAGAATCATTTTCATATAATTCTCTTAATGCTGGATTTACTTCTAAAGCTTTATCTATGGTCATTCCTAAATCAAAAGGTATTTCTTTTGCTATTTTATCAACTTTGTTATAAGGAATATCTAAAACTCTACCAACATCTCTTATGGCAGCCTTAGCTTTCATTGTTCCAAAAGTTATAATTTGAGCAACATGGTCATCGCCATATTTCCTCTTAACATAGTCTATAACTTCTTCTCTTCTCTCATAACAGAAGTCTATATCTATATCGGGCATAGATACACGCTCCGGGTTCAAAAATCTTTCGAACAGTAATGAATATTTAATCGGATCTATATCAGTAATTTTAAGAGTATAAGCAACTATGGAACCTGCCGCACTACCTCTTCCTGGTCCAACCATTATATTATTCTCTTTAGCATAATTTATAAAATCCCAAGTAATCAAGAAGTATTCTATATATCCCATTTTAGCAATTACATCAATCTCATAATTTAATCTATCTATTGCTTCCTGAGTAGGGTTTTTATACCTTTCTTCTAGACCTTTAAAACATAATTCTCTTAAGTAACTTTCCGTTGTGTAGCCTTCTGGAACATCATAATTAGGTAAGTGGTAAGTATTAAAATCAAATTCAACATTACACCTTTGTGCAATTTCTACTGTATTATCTAAAGCCTCTATTGCGTAAGGGAAAAGTTGCTCCATTTCTTCTCTTGATTTTAAGTAGAACTCATCACTTCCAAATTTCATTCTACTTGGATCATTTAGTGTTTTACCCATTTGTATACACATAAGCACATCATGTATTCTTGCATCTTCTTTATTTACATAATGAAGATCATTAGTTGCAACTAAAGGAATACCCGTTTCTTTAGATAATTTTACTAACCCTGCATTTACTTCTTTTTGTTCTGGTAAATTATGATCTTGTAATTCTAAATAAAAATTATTTTCTCCAAATATATCCCTATATAATAAAGCAAATCTTTTAGCTTCATCATAATTTCTATTTAAAATATTGTTAGATACATCTCCTGCCAAACATGCCGATAGGGCAATTATCCCTTCACTATGTTGTCTTAATTCCTCAATATCCACCCTTGGTTTATAATAAAAACCATCTACATAAGACGTAGATACTAATTTTATTAAGTTTTTATATCCAGTCATATTCTCAGCTAACAATACTAAGTGACCATATCTTTTATCATAATTTGGATCTTTATCTTTTAAACCACGCGCTGCCGTATAAACTTCACACCCTATAATAGGTTTTATTCCTGCAGCCTTCGCTTTTTTATAAAAATCTATAGCACCAAACATACATCCATGGTCAGTTATAGCTATGGCCTGCATATTTAATTCTTTTGCTCTATCTATAAGCTTATTTAATCTGGAAAACCCATCTAATAAGCTGTACTCTGTATGCACATGAAGATGAATAAAATCTTTATTCATTATGTCACCTCCTAAATTTATAAGCTTATTTTATCATAATATTCATTAAAAAAGAGGTTATATACTCTATAACCCCCTAATAATTATTCTTCATCATTATTTTCACTATCAAATTCTTTATCTCTTAATTCATTAGCTATATCTTCTATTTTTTTCAATCTGTGATTTACTCCAGATTTACTAATAGGAGGATCTAATAATTCTCCCAATTCTTTTAATGTTAAATCTTCATTTTCTACTCTTAATAAAGCAATTTGTTGTAAATTTGTAGGTAATTTACTTATACCTATCTTTTGTTGAATTAATTTTATATTCTCAACCTGTCTAACAGCTGCATTAACTGTTTTTGAAAGATTGGCCGTTTCACAATTAACTATTCTATTTACATTATTTCTCATTTGCTTTAATATCTTTGTATTTTGAAGGCTTAAAAGAGCCTGGAAAGCCCCTATAAGACTTAGTAAATCAGATATTTGTTCACTTTCCTTCAAATATACAACATATGAATTTTTTCTACATACTATTTTTGAGTTAAATCCTAAAGAATTAATTAAATTCATTAAAGACTCTGCAAATTCCTCATTACTTGCAACAAATTCTAAGTGATAGTTTTTTTCTGGATCACTTATAGATCCTCCACCTAAAAATGCACCTCTAATAAATGATTTTTTGCATTCCTCATCTTCATAAACCCATGATGGTACTGCGTGACAAGGTAGGAAATCTTCATCCTTGTCAAGCAGACCTAAGGCTTTCATTAATGATTCTGAACCCATCTCACTTGTTACAGTTAGTACATAGCTGTTATTTCGCTTTAACATTTGATTTTTATTAACTACAATATTAGTATTTATATTAAAATCTGATTTTAATATTTTAAAAACTTTTCTAGCTACTGAATTTAATTCTGTGGAAATTTTCAAATTAATTTTTTTGTAACCAGCAATTTGAATACTTCCAGCCATATTAGCAATTCCTGATAACTCTGCTTTTTTACAGCATAAACTATCAGATATTACTCTTGATAATTCATTTTTTGTTTCTGTAGAAAAAGACATATATACCACCTATTATTCTAGCTCTTTTTTAATCTTTTTTTAATTTCCTTTAAAGCAACCTTTATAATTTCCTTTTCATCATCATATCTTGCTAAGTCAACTACTCTATCTATGTGAATAAATTTAGCATCTACAAACCCCTCTTCTTTTTGAGGTATTGTATCCATATTCTTCGACTGCATTAAATACCAAAATACAGTCTTATGAACAGCTCTATTTTCATCCCAATTTTCTTTAAAAGTATAATGTATCTCCCCAAGATATTTTAAGGTTTCAGCTTTTACTCCGGTTTCTTCTGATACTTCTCTTAATGCAGCTTCTTCGTTATTTTCGCCTTCTTCTACCTTTCCTTTTGGTAATACCCAGTCACCATTAAATTTCCTCAGTAAAAGAATAGCATTTCCAAATAACACTACCCCACCGGCACTAATTTCTTCTCTCATAGATGTTCACTCCTTAAAACTAACATAATAATAAGGATTTCTACATGAAAATTTAAAATCCTTTTTTACCTTGCTTTATCATAACTACTATTTAGTGCCAAATTATCGATTATATTACATATAGAATCTGCATGATGCCTAATATAATCGTTCTTTATCTCTATTAAATCATCTTCAATTATTTTTATTCCCATACTTTTTAATACATTTCTTTGATATTTATCTAATAATACTTGATTAGCCCCATCTTTTTTATATTTTTCAAACTGACTATCAGGTATTATTTCATTATTAACTATAATGTAATCGATTAAATCCTCTTTTGTATGTTTATTTATAGCTTTAATATGGTCAAGGACATCATATTTATCTGTTTCTCCAGGTTGAGTCATCACATTAGGAATATATATTTTTGCTGCCTTTGTTTCCTTTATAGCTTTAACCATACCATCTACTAGCAAATTAGGAATTATACTAGTGTATAAACTTCCAGGACCCATTACTATATAATCTGCTTCATAAATAGAGTTAATTACTTCATCTAAAGGTTTCGCATCTTTAGGCTCAAGATAAATCTCTTCAATTTTACTTTTTTGTTTTCTTACTTCCCTAGGAATTCTAGATTCACCTTTTATAATATTTCCATTGCTTAATTTAGCAACTAAATCTATACTTTCCAATGTAACTGGCAAAACTCTACCTGTTATATTAAAGATTTCGCTTAATTTATAAACTGCCATTTCAAAATTACCATATAATCCATTCATGGCTGCTAAAAAAAGATTTCCGAAGCTTTGACCCTTTAAGCCACCTTCTTCAAATCTATATTGCATTACTTCTTGCATTGTAGGCTCTATATTAGCTAATGCAACTAAACAGTTTCTTATATCTCCAGGAGGTAACATACCTAAGTCAGACCTTAAAATACCTGATCCTCCACCATCATCAGCAACAGTAACTACTGCTGTTATATTAGGTGTGATTTTTTTTAGTCCTCTTAGAAATATGGATTGACCTGTTCCTCCACCGATAACTACCACACGAGGTTTATTAAACTCTTCCTTGCGTTTAGATAAATCTTTTTTTATTTGATTTTTTGCTCTTATAAAAAAAGCTATACCCAAAATCAAAGTAATTATACCTACAATATCTATTATATAAAACAAATATTTCATAGCCGCCTCCGCCTATCTTAGCATAAAATCTCTATGCTTCTTAACTACTCTATACCCCTGTTTCATTAGTTCATCGCTTATAAGATTACATATTGTTACTGATCTATGTCTTCCTCCAGTACATCCTATACTTATAACTAAATGGTGTTTTCCCTCTTGTATATATTGAGGAACTAAGAAATTAATCATATCTAGTAGTTTATCATAGAACTGATGGCTTATATCAGAGTTCATAACATAATCCCTCACATCTTGATCATCTCCTGTTTTATCTCTTAATTCTTCTATATAGTATGGATTTGGCAAGAATCTAACATCAAAAACTAAATCTGAATCTGAAGGAATTCCATGCTTAAATCCAAAAGAAACAGTAGAAATAGTTAAATTATTATTAATTTCTCCATTGGCGTAAATCTTACTTATTTCTTCTTTTAAATCTTTAGGTTTCATATTAGATGTATCTATTATACAGTCTGCTATTTCTTTTAATGGCTCTAGTATAGCTCTTTCCATTTTTATACCTTCTGGTATCTGTCTATTAATTGCTAATGGATGATTTCTTCTAGTCATTTTATATCTTTTTAATAGAACATCATCTGCGCAATCTAAGTACAGTATTTCAAAAGGATATTTATCTTTTCTTAATATATTTAAACTTTCATGCAGCGCCTCAAAAAACTTTCTTCCTCTTACATCTATACCTAATGCTACTTTATCTATAGTTGAATTAGATTGATAGCATAGTTCTGCAAATTTAGGAATTAAAGTAGGCGGTAAATTATCTACACAATAAAAGCCCATATCTTCTAAAGATCTCATTGCTTCACTTTTACCCGAACCTGAAAGTCCAGTTACTATTATAAACTTCATTTATAAACTCCCTTTTTTATTAAAATTTAATATTTTCTATTAATGATAAATCAATATCTGCTTCTTTTATAGTATTTAATGCTAAATTAAAGTTGCCTACATTTTTTGGAATATGAGCATCAGAACCTACTATAAAAGTATTTCCAATATGCTCAATCTTTTTTAACTGTTCTACATTTAAAAATTTATGACTGCTATTTATCTCTAGTCTAGTGTTTGTTTCTTTTGCTACTTTTGCAACTTCTTCTATATATACATCACCTTTGTCTCCTGGGTGAGTGATAACAAATATATCATTATTTTTCATAGCATTAATTATCGCCAAAGTATTATATTCTTTTGATTTATTTGACTTTAAAATATAGTTATTAGCATGATTAAGTATACCTTTTAGATTTGTTGGTTTTGATCCAAAATGATATCCAGCCATAACATAATCTAAAACTGACCCTATTTTTTCATCATAATCGATATTTCCTTTATCATCTAATATATTACTTTCTATTCCCAATAGAATTTTAATATTATTTTTATACTTTTCATTAAGAATATCTATTTCTTCTCTCATTCTAAATATATCATCTCTTTTAACCCCATAAGTCAAATGTCCGTATCCATGATCTGATATTCCAAGAGTTTCAATACCTTTTGAAATAGCTACTTTAACATTATCTTCTATTGTTCCCTTTCCATGACTATATATAGTATGTGTATGATAATCAGCTAGAATTTTCATCTATTAGTCCTCTCCTAAAATTTTAACTTCTTCCTCCAACATTATACCAAACTTCGCATTTACTGTACTTTTTACAACAAACATTAAGTCTAGTATATCTTTTGCTGTTGCATCACCAGCATTAATTACAAACCCACAGTGTTTATCTGATACTTGAGCACCCCTTAAAGCTAATCCTCTAAGTCCACAATCATCTATTAGTTTAGCTGCAAAATAACCTTCTGGTCTTTTAAAAGTACTTCCTGCACTTGGGAAGTTTAAAGGCTGTTTTGTAACTCTTCTGTTTGCATAATCAGCCATAGTTTCTTTAATTTCATCAATGTTTCCTGGTTGTAACTCTATTACTGTAGATAAAACTATATAATCTTTTTCTGATAATATACTTCTTCTATATTCAAATTTCATTTCTTCATTTGATAATTCAAATATATTACCATCTCTGTCCATTAACCTTACAGTCTTAACAACTTGTTTCATTTCTCCACCATAGGCACCGGCATTCATAGCTAATGCTCCACCTAATGTTCCAGGTATTCCTGCTGCAAATTCAAATCCTGTTAATGAGTTTTTCATTGCATTTCTTCCTAATATTGAAAGTAATGCACCACTTTGAGCTTTTATTATATTTCCTTCTATTTCATAGTTATTAAAGTTATCCGATAATTCTATAACTATTCCTCTAAGACCACCATCTTTTACAAGAAGATTTGAACCATTTCCTATTACTAATAATGGTATATCTTTAGTTTTTGCAAATTTTATAACTTTACTTAGCTCATCCTCAGTCTTTGGCTTAACTAAAAAATCTGCCGGCCCCCCAACTCTGAAAGATATGTGCTTTTTCATAGGCTCATCAACTTTAACACTTTCTTCATCTAATATATTTAATAATTCTTTATATATAAATTCCTTATTCATTTATTTTCCTCCTAAGTCGTACAATTTATTAATCAACTTTAACTTTATATTGTAAACATTTATCTATGCTTCTAAATTCCATATTACATTTCCTTCTTTTTAGTATATGCTTTTTACTTAAAAAAGGATAAATTTAATCATAAAATGATTTTACCACATATCTTTATAATGTTTAATTAAAATTTCCTAATCATTACATACAAAATAAATATATATTGAAATAAAAAAGAGTTGCCTCTTTTTATGATTTTAAAATCATTTTGAGACAACTCTTTAAGAATATATTTACATAAGTTTATCATTTTCCATTATCACAGGTTCATAACTTTGAGATTCTCCAGTAAAACTAGTTTTAAGTCTATCAACCATATATATTTTTAAGTTTTCTTTATCTTTGAATAATGTAACTTGGTAAGGTAATCCAAATCCGTATTTTTCAATAAATACAATACCATCTTTAGTATTTATAGCTACACCAGTATGACCAACAAACATAGATTCATCTTCTTCATATGGAACATATCCGTTTATTATAGATATATTTTTATCAGATTTAAATGATATTTCTCTTTTTTTCAATTCTTTAGCAATTTCTTCAGCACATTTATTTACATTATTAATATCTGAAACTTTGATTTCTGAATAAAAGTTGAAAAATTTATTCATATCTTCTTTGCTAAATTTTGCATTAGGATTATCTTTTAAAGTAACTAAATCAAATTCTAAATTATTTTGGTTTATTTTATCATAGCTTAAGTTAGATTCTGATGTTATGAAGTTTTTAAATAATCTAAAAGCAGTTATCCTACAATTTTGATCTACAAAGTCAGGATTACTTTCATCCCATTTATCAGAAAGATCATATAAATTGTATGGAACTTGTAAATCAGATAATCTTTCATCTTCATTTAAAAGTTTTACACCATTCACACTTTTGTAATAGCTTTTAACTGAATTCATAAACATATCAACATCATTTTTATCTATATTATTCTCATATAAAAACTGAGAAACTTTATCTTGAGTAGCCTCGTCATCTATATTAGAATATTTAAGATTTTCTGATGTTAAAACTTCTTTTTTATTATTAGCAGTGCAACCACCAAATACTAAAGTTGTAAGTAGTATACCTACTATAAATATTTTTTTCATAAAGTTTTCTCCTTAAATTTTATATTTATAAAACTATATAAATTAGACATAATTTTACTTAGATATTATATCATAGTTGCCATATTTATAAAATAAAATGTTTTTGGTAATAAAAAGTAATATGTAATCAAATAATATTGAAAATTACACATCAATATTATTTTACAAAAAACTGCATTTTAAATTACACATATGAGAAAACTAATTGCAAATAAAAATATATTGAGGAGCATAATTAAAACGAGAAAAAAGTTAATTTGTATTTTTATAGCTATGGTAATCTTAATGCCTACGATTACTCCTATGTCATATGCTTTAAGTCCATTTTATAGTAGTTCAAACTTATCTGATATCAAAGATAAAGATAACCTAGTAAAAAACTTAATAGAGATACAAAGGATAAGAGATAATCTTAGTACATTAAATATCAATTCTAATAGTTCAAATAATGATTTAATAGAAGCTTCTAGGTCAATTAATTTATATATATCTGAATTGAGTAGAATTAGAAATAACTTTGAAGATCATATAAATAGAAATAAAGATTCTGAAGCTGACGTGTTTATTGCCAATGCATCAATATATATTACTCAGTGTTATATATTAGGCTTAGGAGAAACTAAATTTTTGATTAATAATCTAAAGGATGGCAAGACATCTAAGATAAATATTTTTTACTCTCAAGAAAATTCAATAATGTATCAGTATTTTATGAATGGTGACCTTCAACTTGCATGTTTTGAGTCATTTTTAATAAATAAACCAAGACATATTCATAAATAATTAGATATTTACTTTAAAGTTTATAGCTATTATTTTATTATTCTTCATTTAATTTTTTTAACTCTCTTCTAAGTTTTCTTTAATTCTTTCTTTTATTTTTAAGCTCTGTTAGCTAACTTCGTGATTAATCATATATAATATAATTAAGTTCGTAATTGTTATATATTACGAACCAAAAGGGTGAGAGCTATGCTCTCATTTTTTTATATAAATAAATGAGTCTGAAAATATAATTATCAATTTATAAAGGTAAAAACACTTTAAAAGAGCTACCCTTTCCCAATTGGCTATTTACTTGTATCTTTCCATTATGTGCTTGAAGTATTGATTTAACAATAGCTAGACCAATTCCGGCTCCGCCTGTTTTTCTATTTCTTGATTTATCTGCACGATAAAATCTCTCGAAAATATATGGAAGCTCATTTTGTGAAATTCCTATTCCCGTGTCTATAATTTCGCATACAGCATATTCAGATTCTTTATACAGTTTAATTGTTATTTTATCTTCTTTATTAGTGTATTTGATTGCATTAGATAATATATTGGTAATAACTTGATATATTCTATCTTGATCTGCTTCAATAATAAGTTTTTCACCAATTAATTCAAATTTGATTTTTTTTTCTTTTATCTTATATTCAAAATTATATGAAACTTTTTTTAGTAACTCAAACATATCAAATGGAACTTTTTGTAATTTATAACATCCATTTTCCACATTTGCAAGTTTTTCTAAATCTTTTACTAAAGTAGTAATTCTATTTAACTCTTCATAACAACTTTCCAGTCGCTTATTACTTGGCTCCCATAGCCCAGTTATCATAGCTTCTAAATGAGTACTTACTGATGTTAATGGTGTTCTTAATTCATGAGCCATATCTGCAGTTAATTGTTTTCTTAAATTTTCTTGATTTTCAATTGAATCTGCCATAAGGTTAATAGAGTTCTGTAATTCAGATAATTCCTTTATTTTAGTATTTTTATCAAATCTATATTCATATTCTCCATTTGCAATATGTTTAGTTACTCCTATCATCTTTGATATAGGTTTGCTAATATTTTTAGATAATATACTTCCGACCCAAATAGCAATTATAAATGAAACAATTCCAATAACTATAAATATATAATTAAGTGATTTTATGAACTCAGAATCATTTTGTGATAAGAAAAATGGACCGTAATATTCTATTTCCATATTTCCTATATTGTTTCCAAATTTAGTTAATTCAAATTTTTCACTTATTATTTTACCATTTGCAACTTGAAAATTATTCTCCATAACTTTGCATATTTCATCCATTATATCTTTACACAATTGCATATTAGCAACTTTGGCATCCCATAATATACTATTATCTTTGTTGTAAATTTTTATAATATATCCTTCATTTAATGATGAAATACCTATATTATTAATATTTTTTTCGTCCCATTTATTTTCTTTTATATTATATTGATCCTGTATTGAATTAACTATTTCTTCAATTTTTCCAAGCTGTTGCTTTTCTTTATATTTAGTAAATTCATTTTTTATAATCAAGTTTGAAAGTATACTAATCAGTAGAACAGTTAGTACAACTATAAATGCTATAGATATGGATAGTTTACTTTTGATACTTTGCTCCAATTAAGTTATTCACCTCCAAACTTATAACCTTTACCGAATACTGTTATTATATATACAGGTGACTTAGGATTATCTTCAATCTTTTGGCGAAGGTTTTTTATATGGGTATCTATAGTACGATTATAACCATCAAAATTACTTCCAAGTGCTATTTGAATAAGTTCTTCTCTAGTAAATACCTTATTGGGGTATTTCATCAAAGACAATAGTATTTTCCATTCTGATTGGGTTAGATTAAGTAATTCATTTTTCTTTTTTATAATATTTGCTTCAACATTTATATATAAATCTCCATTTTGAAATGAGTTGTATAAAGGATTTAATTCTTCTGATGTTCTTCTTAATATAGCCTTTACCCTTGCAACTAATTCCATTAAACTGAATGGCTTTGTTATATAGTCATCAGCCCCAATATCTAGTCCTTGTAAAAGATTTGATTCATCAACTTTTGCAGTTAGCATTATAATTGGAACTCTAGATTTTTCTCTTATTTTCATACAGATTTCTTCTCCGGATATATCAGGTAACATAAGATCTAATATAATTAATGAAATCTCATTGTTATAAAATATTTTTAGTGCTTGTTTTCCATCTTCTGCTTGATAAACTTCGTAGCCTTGTTTTTCCATTAATGAAGTGACAACTTCTAGAATTTTTATTTCATCTTCTACAATTAATATTTTCTTTTTACTCATGATTATATAACTCCTTTGTCTACTTTTAATCTAATTAGTGGCAACTTGCTTGACTATTCACAGATAAATAGTCTTTCTCAGAAATTTTATATTTTTTTACCTCCTCTTTAATTCCATCTAGATTTATATTGTCAATATCTTTGACAACCTTCACATACCCAAAGTAATTGTAATTTTCTTCTGCAAAGGTAAAGTCTTCGCTTGGAATTAGATAAATTTCATTATCTCCCTTGTTCATATCTACTACTTGATTATAAATAGGAAATGCTAGAGATATACTTTTATTATCAGTATTATTTATACTCCACTTAGTTTCCAATCCCTCTTGAATTATTATTACTGCCGGTGTAAATCTACCATTTTCAATATTTATATTAACTACCTGTTCATTTCCTGATACTTTGGCTACTGCAACTTCATCAGTAGATATTTTATAATTCGAATTTATTTTATTAAGTGTATCTAATCCATTTTGTAAGTTTTCTGAAATTTCAGGCTCTTGTCCAGGATTAACTACATATATCTTACTTCTTAACATTCCCATCCAGCATGAATAAGTATAAGTTCCTGCCTCGGTTGGAGTAAATTCTATTATATTATCTCCCATTTCTAAACTTTTTTCTATTTCATATTCTCTTATAATTATTTTATTATTACAACCATTTAAACTACCATTTGAAACTTGTATATTCCACTTTACAGGCTTTCCTACTTCAACAATAATTGGTTCATATGTTCCACCTTTTAACTTTGTAGTTACTACTTGAATATTATCTTGTATTTCAGCCCTAACTCCAGAATCATTTTCTGAACCTTGAGAAAAATTAATTCCTGATAATGCTAAAGCATTATTAAACATGGAAAAACCAAGAACAATAACTAGTATTGCTCCAAACTTCATAATTTTATTAGAGAATTTTTTGCTCATGTAAGAACTTAATGTGCCCAATCCAAACATTAATGGTACTGTTCCTAAGCTGAATAAAAACATGGAAATAGCACCTTTTGTTACACTACCTGTGGAAATAGCATAAATTTGCATTGCTTGCAATGGACCACATGGCATAAATCCATTTAATAACCCTATAAAAAATGGACTATTATTATTTTTAGACTTAAACTTTTTAGCAAATATTTTTGGCATCCTAGGATTTAGTTTTCTAAGCCAAGGGAAAATATTTAACATATTTAATCCCATTATAATCATAAATATACTAGCAATTAACTGAATTAAACTTTGCATCCATCCAGTAAAACTTATTATAGAACCAATTCCTCCTACTATGGCCCCAAAGATAGTGTAAGAAATCACACGGCCTAAGTTATATAAAAAAGCAGGTTTTATTGTTGATAATGTACCTTTATCAATAGTATCATTATAGTTTATACATTGTGATAAATTAATACCTCCACACATTGAAACACAATGAAGTGAAGTAAACAAACCTATGATAAACAACATACTATAACTTGTATTTTCATTTGGCGTTGGAAATACACTGAAAATATTTGAAACTCCAAATTTTTTTAGTAATAATATAACACCTAGTATTATTATTATAATTAGAAAAGTATTATCTTCATCTTTATTTGCGCAGTCAATATCTCTTTTCTTACTTTTTTTATTTTTATTACTTAAATCTTCATTTACTTCGTTACTAAAATCAATAACTTTGTATCCGTTTTCAGAAATAACTCTTATCAAATCATTTATAGATGTCTTATTTTCATTATAATTTATTTTTGCT
>OOCW01001254.1_pt1 | contig 18851 bp, 13 predicted proteins | sample 1671201 | NCBI WGS metagenome assembly OOCW01 (sample SAMN06348132, study PRJEB24527) | human gut metagenome | biome: human gut; feature: ankylosing spondylitis patient; material: feces | host: Homo sapiens | place: China | collected 2015-10
CAATAAAAATAAACATATTAATAACTAAAATTATTAATATGTTTATTTTTATATATCAGAAAACTCTATATTTGTACTATAGCATCTATTTTCTTCATTTTTTATTAAAAATTCACTCCCATTATCCAATACTTTCTTAGGAATACTTACTATAAACTCACTACCTTCATTGACTTTGCTTCTAACTTCTATTTCGCCTCCATGTAGTGTTACAAGTGATTTAACTAAATATAGACCTATTCCACTTCCTTGTTTTTCTATTTTATTTTTGTTATTAACTTGTTCAAATCTAGTAAATATACACTTAATTTTTTCTTTTGGTATGCCTATACCTTCATCTTTTACACTAATAGTTATTTTGTCATTTTTAGTATATATATTCACATATATATTTTTATTAGGTTTATTAAATTTAACTGCATTAGATAGTAAATTTAATAAAATTCTTTCTATTATATCTGGATCAAATAATACAATTTCTTCTTCACTATCTGTATCAAATATTAGATTCATTTTATTAAACAATGCATATTCAACAGTTGAATCACAAACAGATTCAATAAAACTTATTATATCGGAATTAATAGGATTAAAACTTATAAATCCTGCATCTATTTTTGTAGAATCAATTAAATTATTTATAAGCTTTATTAATCTTAGACTATTTGTTTCCATTATATTTATATATTCTGAAATTTTATTTGAATCCTGTGAAGGTAATTTATTTAGTTTTAATTTAATAAGCTGAATTGTACTAGATATAAGATTAACTGGTGTTCTTAAGTCATGAGAAATATCAGCAAAAAAATCCAACTTAATCTGGTTTTTTTCTTCTTCTACTTTTTTATTTTCAGTTATATCTGTTAAAACTTCTAATATTTTTGTTATATTTCCTTTTAAATCTTTTATAGGTATAAATTTATACCATATCCATTTTTCTTTTCCATTAACTAATTTTACTCTTGATATGCCCTCATTATATTTATCAAAATTAAACTTATATTGTATATTAGAGTTATTACATTTAGCTCTTGTAAAATATTCATCTAATTTATTTATATCTTTATATAAATTATCAGGTTCTTCTTCAAAAATATTTCTGAATGCAGGACTTACATATATTGCTTTTTTTTCGTCTCTAATAATAAATATAGAATCAGAATACTTTGCTATCTCTTTAAAGCTTTCCACGTCTAAGTCTGCTTTCTTTTCATATTCTATACTACAGTCAAAATTATAAACTAAAATAAAATAATCACCTAAATAATATATATCAAGTATAATCTTTTTGTCATTTAACTCACTTGTGTATTTTAATCTTTTATAACCGTCATTTATTATATCCTCTACAAAATCATTAAACTCACAATCTTCAAATTTATTATTTATCCAATTATTTATTATTAATTCAGTTATATGCTTATTTGAAATATTATTTTCTGTTAGTATTTTAAAGAATTTTTCAAATTCTGGACTTTGCTCAACCACTTCTATTTCTGTATATTTATTATGACAATTTTTTTTACATTTTATTTTTAAGTAAGCTATTTTACTATTTTTTATTATACTTTTATAAATTTCATCTTTCATAATAAAACCCCTTATTTTTATATGGTATATAATTTTATTTTTAATGTGAAATTTTATTTATGTCATCATTTTAATTGTACCACTTTTTCCCATACCATTCTTCATAATCAACCACCTTATTCAATAATTTTTTTAACTTTCGTATATAGAAACTTCTGTTTGTCTATACTTCAAATAATATTCATGAATTTATAAAAATATTGGAGGTTTTAAATGAATAAGGTAATTTTATTAGGAAGATTATGCGATAACCCTGTAATTAGATATGCTGGAGAAAGAAATTCACCTGTAACAAGTTTTACATTGGCTGTAAGTAGAGATTATAAAAATGCTCAAGGTGAATATGATACTGATTTTATTAGTTGTGAATTATGGAATAAAAGAGCCGAAGTTTTTTGTCAATACATGAGCAAGGGAAAATTAGTTTGGATAGAGGGTAGCCTTAGACTAGATAAATTTACTATTGATACTGGTGAGACAAAATATAAAATCAAGGTACACGTTGATGGTTTTAGCTTTATTCCTTCAACAAAAAGAAAAGAATCTAATAATACTACTTTCAACAGCAATCAAATATTTAACGATGAAATATTTGATGGAGAAATCTCCGAGAGTGAAATCCCATTTTAACACATAAGAAAGTGTGTAGACTAATTTAATAATCTACACACTTCTTTATATCTAAATATTATCTTTAAATTTTTTCATTTTAAATATCATAAATGATTTTGGTGCAATATCTACTTCAAATTTTCCATTATCTTTTTCTAGAGTAGTTCCATAATCTCCTGGAGTATATTTTATACCTATTTCATCTAATATATCATAATCTAAATCAAAATCTACAGTTTTATAGTCTTCGCTACGATTTATAACTACTAAGCAATCATCTTCTTTATCATCATTTATAATTCTTTCATAAGCAAAAACATCATCATCCATTGTATAAATAAATTTAGTTTCACCTTTTAGTAAAGAATTTACTCTATGTCTAGTTTGAATAGCATTTCTATAAAAGTCTATCATTTCATTATCTTCATTTTTCCAAGGATATGTTCTTCTATTATCTGGGTCTACCCCACCTTCTAAGCCAGCCTCATCCCCATAATAAATATAAGGAACACCTTCAAAAGTCATTTGTGCTATAACAGCCAACTTAACCATATCCTTATCATTATTTAACTCAGTTTTTACCCTTTTAACATCATGTGTTCCTATTAAGTTAAGATTTGCTTTAAATGATTCTGGTGGATAGTTTTCTTTCATAGACATATAAGTATCAGTTAGTTCATAAGAAGGAGTCTCTCCTTTTAGAAAAGATAATATTGCACTTCTAAATGGATACCCCATAACTGAATCAAGTTGATGTCCTAAAAGGTATTTTCTTCTTTCTCCATAGCTTATCTTATTAGACGCATCTTCCCATACTTCACCTACTAAAACAGACTCTTTATTAGCATTTCTAAGCTCTTTTTTAAACTCAGTTACAAATTGATCTGGTAATTCATCTACTACATCTAATCTCCAGCCTTTAACTCCTAGTTTAGACCATTTATTTATTACACTGTCTTTATCTCTGATTATATAGTCCATATAAGAAGGCTCTAATTCATTAACATTAGGTAAATCTGCTACTCCCCACCAACATTTATATCCTTCTTTTGAATCGTCAAAAGTAAACCAATCTCTATAAGGTGAGTCCACATTTCCATATGCACCTTTAGTATCATAGTTATTAAACTTATTAAAATATTTACTATCAGCCCCAGTATGACTAAATACACCATCTAGAATTATAGATATTCCTTTAGCTTCAGCTTTTTCAATTAATTCTTTAAATATTTCTTCATCACCAAACATTGGATCAATTTTCTTATAATCTCCAGTATTGTACTTGTGATTACTAGATGATTCAAAAACTGGACTTAAATATATAATGCTTACTCCTAGTTTTTTTAGATATCCTAGTTTATTTATTATCCCTTTTAAATTGCCACCATAAAAATCCCATCTTTCAATATTACCTTGTGCATCTTTTATATACATTGGATCGTCTTCCCAATTGGCATATATAAAGCTATTTTTCTTTGGGTTACTTGGTTTACCAGTTCTATTACCATTATTAAATCTGTCTACAAAAATATGGTATAAAACACCTTCTTTGAACCAATCAGGAGTTTTACTATCCTCATAAACTGTAAGTTGATATTTATTTAAGTTTTCAAAATTATATTCACAAACTTCCCCATTTTTTCTAAACTTGCCATAGAATATTTTTTCATTATATCCATATCTATTAAGTTCAACTTCAAAATAATAATAATATACTCCTGGAGTTAGTAGTGCTTCTATTTTTCCTGCATATGTTTTGTCATTTTCTTTTTGTAATATAACTCTTCTTACTTGTTCACAACTTAAATTATCATTTTCTTTTTCAATTATTAGAGTGATACTGTATACACTTTCGTCATTAACATCAACTCTAATATTTGCTTCCTCATTAACCTTTAAGGCCCCAAAAGGAGCCTTAAAGTATTCATTCCATGAGTTAAATGATATTGTTTTGATCATTCTCATCACACCCTTTAAACCAAATATCTTCTATATATTCATTTATTGTTCTGTCACTAGAAAAAATACCAGAATTAGCAATGTTTATTAGTGACATTTTGTTCCATTTAATCTTATCCTTATAAAGGTCACTTATTCTTTGTTGGGCCTCAGTATATTCATCAATATCTCTAAGAACAAAGTACTCATCATTATAAGTTATTAATGCATCATAGATTTCTCTACCTTCTTTTCCAAGACCAGGTATAAATCCATTTACTAAATCATCTACCACTCTTGCTAGTGCTTTATTAGAGTGATATAAATCTTTAGCTGAATATCCACCATACTTATTGTAATCTAGCACTTGTTTTTCACTAAGCCCAAATAAAAACATGTTTTCTTTACCCACTTGTTCACAAATCTCTACATTAGCTCCATCAAGTGTTGCTAATGTTAAAGCACCATTCATCATAAACTTCATATTACTAGTTCCTGATGCTTCTTTTGTAGTAGTTGATATTTGCTCACTTACGTTTGCTGCTGGAATTATTTTTTCTGCTAAGGATACACCATAATTTTCTATAAACACAACCTTGATTTTATCTTTTACTCTAGGGTCATTATTTACTAAATCTGCAACACAATTTATTAGTTTTATTATACATTTAGCTAGATAATATCCTGGGGCTGCTTTTGCTCCGAATATAAAAGTTCTAGGTTCTATATCAAGTTCTATATCAGCATTATCTATTATCTCATGATATAAGTAAAGAATATGAAGTACATTCATAAGTTGTCTTTTATATGCATGAAGTCTTTTTACTTGAACGTCAAATATAGAGTTAGGGTCTACTTTTATTCCCTTAGTTTCTTCTATATAACTCGCTAACTTAACTTTATTATTAAATTTTATTTTTTCTAAACGATTTAATACTTTTTCATCATCTACAAACTTTTCTAAATCCTTTAAGTATCTAGTATCTTTTATCCACTTATCACCTATAAGCTCTGTTATTAAGTCGGCAAGTTCTGGATTTGAACTAATAAGCCATCTTCTATGTGCTATACCATTTGTTTTATTATTAAACTTATATGGTTCTTCATTATAAAAATCTTTTAAAACTTCTTTCTTTAATAATTTAGTATGAAGTTTGGCCACTCCATTTACACTATAACTAGCTACTATACATAAATTAGCCATTCTTATTTCACCATCATACATAATAGCCATTTTCTTGATTTTGTCTTCACTATAGTCTTTACTTCTTAAGTCATCTATATATCTTCTATTAATTTCTTCCATTATCATATACATTCTTGGAAGAAGTTTTTTCATTATGTCTTCTGACCATCTTTCCATAGCCTCAGCTAATATTGTGTGATTTGTATAAGACATTACTCTAGTAGTTATATCCCATGATTCTTCCCAAGATAAACCTTCCTCGTCTAGTAAGATTCTCATCATTTCTGGAATACAAAGTGCAGGATGAGTGTCATTTATATGAATTGCAATTTTGTCTGGTAATTCCTGTGGTGTGATTTTATATCTTCTGCATTTTCTAAATATATCTTGAATACCTGCACTAACGAAGAAATACTCTTGTTTTAATCTTAATAGTTTTCCTGCATAATTTGAATCATTAGGATATAAAGTTTGTGAGATTTCTTCTGCATAATATTTTTGTTTTAGTGCATCTTCATAACTAGCACTTTCATTTCTAGCATATAAAGATGACTTCCCAAAATCTCTTGAAGGTATTTCACTTTTCCATATTCTAAGTGTATTAATACATTCATTTTTATAACCTATTATAGGTATATCATAAGGCATTGCCATTACAGGGATGTAATCTTTATGAACTGCTTTTAAATTTCCATGCTTATCTTTTTCTAACTCTATATGACCTTCGTATTTTACTAATACTGCTCTATTAGGTCTAACTGTTTCCCAAGGATAAGATCCATTTATAAGCCAACTATCTGGTACTTCAACTTGAGAATTATTGATAAATTTCTGTTCGAATAAACCATATTTATATCTTATTCCATATCCATGACCACTTATTCCAACAGAAGCCATAGAGTCTAGGAAGCATGCTGCTAATCTTCCTAGTCCTCCGTTTCCTAAAGCTGGATCTGGTTCGGCTTCAATAATATCATCTAAGTTTATTCCTAGTTCTTTTAATCCTTGTCTTACTGTATCTTCAAATCCTAAGTTTAATAAGTTAGATTTTAATTGTCTTCCTAATAAAAATTCTATAGAAAAATAAAATACGGCTTTTTCTTTATATACTCTAGTTCCTATCCAATCCTTTGAAATCATGTCTTTAATAACACAGCATAAAACATTGAAAATTTCCTCATTATTAGCTTCTTCTATACTTTGAGTATATAAATTATTCATTTTTCTTCTAAATTGTTCTTTAAATTTTCTTTTATTTATTGATATCATAAAATCGCTCCTTTAGCATTTTAAGCTTTTAAAAATTCTAATATAATCTTGAGCTGATTTCTTCCAACTATTATCTGTTTTCATTGCATTTATAATTAGATTATTCCAGATATTCTTATCTTGATACAATCTAATTGCTCTTTGAAGAGTAAAGAACATTTCGTGTGCGTTATAATTTGCAAAACTAAAGCCATTACCTTCTCCTGTATATTGATTATAAGGTATTACTGTATCCTTTAACCCTCCTGTTTCTCTTACTATAGGTATAGCACCATATCTCATAGCAAGCATTTGACCTATTCCACAAGGCTCAAATAAAGATGGCATTAGGAATATATCACATCCCGCATAAATTTGTTGTGCCAATTCTGTATCAAAAGTAATTCTTGCAGATAATTTATTGCTAAAATTAGAATTATAATAATTAAACATTGATTGATACTGGTATTCACCTGTTCCAAGTACAACCATCTGTAAATTTTCTCTCATTATTTCTGGCATCATATAATTAATTAAGTCTAAACCTTTTTGAGAAGTTAATCTTGATACTATCCCTACTAAAGGAATATTAGGATTTACTTCTAATCCTAGAATTTCTTGTAACTTAACTTTATTTTGTAATTTTTTATCTATAGAGTTAGCATCAAAATTTACAAATATAGATTTATCTGTAGCTGGATTATTTAAATCATAATCTATACCATTTAAAATCCCTTCTAATTTATGTGAGTTAGATCTTAATAGTCCATCTAAGCCATCTCCATAAAACTCTGTCTGTATCTCTCCAACATAAGTTTTACTTACTGTAATAACTTTATCTGCAAACACAATACCGGCTTTCATAAAGTTCACGTTTCCATGAAACTCTATATCACCATTATTGAAATAATGCCAAGATATATCAAAAACATTTCCTATTATATCTTTGCTGAATATTCCTTGATATTGTAAATTGTGTATAGTATACACAGTTTTTATATCTTTATATTTTTTTAGATGACCATAATCTTCTTTTAAAATTAGTGGAATCATTCCTGTATGCCAGTCACTTACTTGTAATACATCTGGATAGAAATTAAGTTTTTCCATAGCTGCTAATACTGCATAACTGAAAAATGCAAATCTTTCTGCATCATCACCATGTCCATATATATTCGGCTGATCATTTCTTTTAAAATAAAACTCATTGTCTATAAAGTAGAATGTAACTCCATCTAATTCCATAGTTTCTATTCCACAGTATTGATTTCTCCATCCTACTCTTACACTAAATTCTGCTACAGGTTTAAATTGATCTTTTAAATATGATGGTATTGTAGAGTATTTGGGCATTATAACTCTTACATCAACACCCTCTTTTTTTAGTTCTTTAGGAAGGGCATAGGAAACATCTCCTAGCCCCCCTGTTTTTATAAAAGGCCAACACTCTGCTGTTACGTAAAGTAACTTCATATATTTTTTCCCCCTTTTATTAAAGCTTTTGATATTTTTCTATAACCATAGGGTATTCTTTATCCCCTTGTAATTTCTTTCCTTTTCCAATATGTACATTTTTATCAAATATAACATTTTCTAAAACTACATCTGATTCTATTTTACAGTTTTGCATTATTACACAGTTTTTAAGTACTGCACCTTTTCCTATTTCAACTTTTCTAAATATAGTACAGTTTTCTACTGTTCCATCAATTTTACATCCTGTTGCTATAAGTGAATTTCTTACATCTGCATTTTTCATATATATAGTTGGTGCCTGACTTTTATCTTTAGTAAATATTTTTCTTTCAGAATTAAATAATTCTGTTGATACATCTTTATGTAACATATCTTTACTAGCATTAGCATAACTTTGGATAGAATTTATACATTTTAAATAATTTTTAAATTCAAATCCTCCTACTTGTATATTTGGTAATTCAGATTTTATATAATCTTCAAAATAAGAATGTGTTCCTAAGCTAGCTATTTTATATATACACTTAATAAAGTCTGTTCTTTTCATTATATAAGTTTCCATTGATATATTAGCACTTGGAAATACTCCTATATTTGTTCCTATATTTAATACTCTGTTGCTACTGTCCATATTTAATGTCATACAACCTTTGAACTCTTCATCTGCATCTGATACATGTTTGTATATAACTGTTATATCATTTTTAGATTTTTTATGATAATTAATAGCATCTCTATAATCCATACTACATAACATATATCCTGGAGCAATTAATATATACTCTTCTGTACTTTTTTCTATGTAATCTATATTAGCTAGTATTGAATAAACATCACCTTTTCTAAATCCATAGCTGTTATTGTATTTTGTATTCTCTGGACTGAATATATAAAGCCCACCTTTTTTTCTACTTAAATCCCAGTCTTTTCCACTACCTAGGTGGTCAGTCAATGATCTATACTTTTCTCTTGAATAAATTCCCACATTAGTTATCCCTGAGTTAACCATATTAGATAAAACAAAATCTATTATTCTATATCTTCCCGCTATTGGTGTAGATGCTAATGGTCTTGCATAGTTTAATATATTTATACTTGGATTTCCTTTTTTATCAAGATTAATTAATCCCATACACTGTTTTTTCATAATTTTGTCCCCCTATTAAACCTCAACTTTTAATTCCTCAGCATGTACTACTTCATACTCAGGTACTACGTTTATTTCATTCAGATTATTTTTTATTATTGCATTATCTTTAATTACAGCCCCTTCAGCTATCATAGCTTTTTCTATTAATACATTTTTACCTATCGTTACATTAGGCATTATTACTGAATCTTTTATAACACTGCCTTCTCCTATATCAACCTTATGAGATAAAACTGTATTTTCTACTGAACCAAGTACTGAGCATCCATCTGCTATTAAAGATTCTTTTACACTAGCATTTTTTCCTATATATTGAGGTGGAAGGTCCATTGTATTTGTGTATATTCTCCAGTATGAATCACTTAAATCTATTGCTTCTGGAGTTTTAATTAAATCCATATTTGCTTCCCATAAACTCTCTATAGTACCTACATCTCTCCAATATCCTTTAAATGGATAAGCAAACATTTCTACACCATCTTCTAACATTGCTGGTATTACATCTTTTCCAAAGTCATCAAAGCATTCTTTAGTTTTTTCTCCTCTTAAGAAATACTCTTTTAGAGTTTTCCAATTAAATATATATACTCCCATTGACGCTAAATTACTTTTAGGTTCTTTAGGTTTTTCTTCGAATTCATATATTTTTTTATCATCTTCAGCGTTCATTATTCCAAAACGACTTGCTTCATCCCATGGAACTTCTATAACTGCTATTGTTACTTTAGCATTTTTTTCTTTATGGAAATTTAACATTTCACTATAATCCATTTTGTATATATGGTCCCCTGATAATATTAATACATATTCTGGATCATACTCATCTATAAAACTCATATTTTTATATATAGCATTTGCTGTACCATTGTACCAATGCCCTTCTTTTTCACTCATATATGGTTGAAGAATATAAACTCCTCCATTTATTCTATCTAAGTCCCAGTGGTTTCCTGTTCCTATGTGTGAATTTAGTATTCTAGGTCTATATTGTGTAAGCACCCCTACTGTATCTATTCCTGAATTTGAGCAGTTACTTAAAACAAAATCTATTATTCTGTATTTTCCCCCAAATGATACGGCTGGTTTTGCTATTCTTTTTGTAAAAGCTCCTAGTCTAGATCCTTGTCCCCCTGCTAATATCATTGCTAGCATTTCTTGTTTCATTCTGTTTCCCCCTTGTAGTAGAAAAATGACTTTTCTTTATTGATTAGATTTATCAGATTTCTTTGTTTTTGACTTTTTCTTTTTGCTCTTTTTTGTCGTTTCTTTTTTTATTACTTCTTTTTTCATTGTTTCTTTTTTTATTTTTATAAATGTAGCTCCTAGAGGAGGAACTTTTATTTTTATATGATAAGGTTGATTATTCCATTTACTATCTATAGCATGTAACTCAGCATTTTTCATAGTTTGATTAGATCCCCAATATTTCTCATCATCACTATTGAATACTTCTTCATATACACCTAAGTAAGGAACCCCTATACTGTAATCGTAACGAACCACAGGAGTAAAGTTTAAAACTCCTATTATAAATTCATCTTCATCCTTACCTTTTCTCATAAATGTTATTATACTTTCTTCTTTGTTATGAGGATCTATGAAATCAAACCCTTCATAAGAATTATCTACTTCATATAAAGATTTTTCACCTTTATATAAATGATTTAAGTCTTTTACAAATGCTTGTGTTTTCGCATGTTGCTCTCTATCTAATAGATTCCATTCCAATCCATAATCATATCTCCACTCAAGACCTTGAGCAAATTCTCCACCCATAAATAATAATTTTTTACCTGGATGAAGCATGTAATAAGAATATAAAAGTCTTAAGCTTGCAAATCTTTGCCACTCATCCCCAGACATTTTGTCTAGTAAAGATTTCTTTCCGTGAACTACCTCATCATGAGATAATGGTAATATAAAGTTCTCTGAAAAAGCATACATAAATGAGAATGTTATTAAATCATGATGATACTGTCTATAAATAGGATCCATCTCCATGTATTTTAATGTATCATTCATCCATCCCATATTCCACTTATATCCAAACCCTAAACCACCTAAATATGATGGTGCAGTAACCATAGGCCAAGCTGTAGATTCTTCTGCAATTACTAATGGATTTTCAATATGTTTATAAATTACCTCATTGAATCTTCTTAAAAAGTTTATCCCCTCTATATTTTCTCTTCCACCATATTGATTAGGTCTCCAATCACCTATATCATAATCTAGGTACAGTATTGAACTAACAGCATCTACTCTAACACCATCAATATGAAATTCTTTAAACCAATACATAACATTAGAAAGCAAGAAACTATTAACTTCTGGTTTTCCAAGGTCAAAATGAGCAGTTCCCCAGCCTAAGTTTTCAGCTTTTAAAGGATCTGCATATTCATATTGTGCTGATCCATCAAATCTATATAAACCATGAATATCTTTACAGAAATGACTATATGCAAAATCTAATATTATTCCTATATTATTTTCATGGCACTTATCAACAAATGCTTTAAATTCATGAGGTTTACCATATCTACTACTAGTTGCATAATATCCAACACCTTGATATCCCCAACTCATATCTAAAGGATGTTCTACTATAGGCATTAACTCTATATGCGTATACCCCATTTCCTTCACATATTCAATCATTTCATATAATTCTTCGAAAGAATAAAATCCTCCATCCCATTTTCTTTTCCAAGATCCAAGATGTACCTCATAAATATTCATAGGTTCTTGATTAGATACTTTTTTACTTCTTTCTTCCATATAGTTCTTATCTGTCCAATTATAATCACCACATTCATAAACAATAGATGCTGTTTCTGGTCTTAATTCAGCAAAAGTTCCGTAAGGATCTGATTTTAACCTATTTACACCATCACACCCCATTACGTTATACTTATAAATATCTCCATCTTTTAATTGTGTAGTAAATATAGACCATATACCACTGTTGTCGATATTTGTTAAAGGATGAGATGTTTCATTCCAATTATTAAAATCTCCAACTAAATATACAGCTTTGGCATTAGGTGCCCATACAGAAAAGGAAATACCATTTTCTCCCTCATGCTCACATTTGTGGTTTCCTAGAAATTTATAACTGTCTAGAGAGTTACCACTTATAAACTCTTGTAAATTTTCCTTTTTGATTATGTCTAAATACTTAATTTTTAATCCCCCCAAATACTGATAAATTTTTGCATTTTAATATAATTCTATTAAAATGCCTTTTTCCCTTTTTTATTTTGTTTTTACCTAGATTTTATATAAATTATTTTTTTAATTTATATTCACTTTAGTAATTATTATTTTTCAGAATGATTGTATATTATTTCCGAAAAAATTTCCATATATTTCCGACATCTAAATAATTTTATATAAAAAAAACTCCAATTGAGTATCTAATTGGAGTTTTTTTATCTATTTATCTTATTTTTTATCACTATTTAATATTTCTTTTATTCCTTTGAATGATCCTAAGAAGTTAACTGTTTCTGATGGAAGAACAAGTTTAGTTGAATCACTTTCAGCTATTTTTTCAAGAGCTTCCATAGATTTAAGAGCTAACATATTATCATCTATATCTGATTCTTTCATTGCTTTAAATACATTTTTAATTATTGCAGCTTCCCCTTCTGCTTTAGCTTGAGCAATTTGTCTTATTGATTCAGCTTCCCCTTCTGCTCTAAGTATACGCGACTGCTTTTCACCTTCTGCTTCTCTTACCATTGATTCTTTTTTAGCTTCCGCTCTAAGAATCGCAGATTGTTTTTCACCTTCTGCTTGAAGAATTGAAGAGGCTTTGTTACCTTCTGCTTGAAGTATAGCCTCTCTTCTTTCCCTTTCTGCCCTCATTTGTTTTTCCATAGCAACTTGTATATCTTGAGGTGGCATTATATTTTTAAGTTCTACTCTGTTTACTTTTATCCCCCATTTATCTGTTGCTTCATCTAAGATAGATCTCATTTTAGTATTAATTAAATCCCTAGATGTTAAGGTTTCATCTAAGTCCAACTCACCTATTATATTTCTAAGAGTTGTTGCTGTTAAATTTTCTATAGCAGATATAGGATTTGCTATTTCAAACACATATCTAACAGGGTCAGTAACTTGAAAATAAACTACTGTGTCTATTTGCATAGTAACATTATCTTTAGTTATAACTGGTTGTGGTGGAAAATCTACCACATTTTCCCTTAAGTCGATAACATAGGCCATTTGGTCTAAAAATGGTATTAAGAAATGAACACCTGTATCAGCTTTCTTTTGAAACTTACCTAGTCTCATAATTATACCTACTTTTGATTGTTTAATTACTTTTACACAACTTAAGCTTAGTACTACTACTATAAGTATTATGACCATTAGTTTTATCATATATATTTCTCCTTTTTATAATTAATTTTTATAACTTACTGTTTTATTTTTTCTTGCAATTCTTCCTCTTTTATAGGTCTAACTACTAGCTTAACACCTTCTATTCTAACTATTTTAACTACTTTGCCTACTTCTATTTTCTCATTATCTTCAGAAATTGCTGTCCAGTCTTCACCTGTTAAAGTGACTATACCTGTTCTATAAGGAGGTATTTCTTGTTTAACAACTCCCCTTTTTTGTTCTATACCTTGTAAGTTTGTATTATATTTAAAGCTTTTATCTTTATCTACAAAATACTTAGTAGATATGACTAATAAGGTAATTGATATAACTGCAAATAATAATATTTGGATTGTTATACTTTCTATAAATATACTCAAAACCATTAAAACTATGGCTCCTATACTAAACCATACTAAAGTTAAACTAGTTGTCATTAATTCACATATAGCAAAAGCCACTGCAACAATTAGCCATACAGTATTCATTGTATCCCTCTTCCCTTTTTGAAAATTCATTATCTTTATACTAGTATAACAATATATGTATTATGAGTAGTTACAAATTAATTTCAATATTAAATTTTTTCATAGTGCTAGAGATTTCATTAATTATGTGTGTAGCATTTACTGTATATAATTTTTTAGACAGAACATCCCCTATATAACCATGAATAAATGTTGCACAAACTACAGCTTCAAAAACGCTCATCATATTTTGACCAATAAAAGAAGTTATCATACCAAGCAAACAGTCACCCATACCACCATTTGCCATGGAGCTATTTCCTGTAGGATTTACATAAGTAATACTACCATCTGTAATAATTGTTTCATATCCTTTTAATAGAACTATTATATTATTATCCTTAGCAAATTTCTTGGCCACATCTATTCTATTTTCTCTTATGTAAGAAATTGATTTTCCTGTTAGTCTAGACATTTCTCCTAAATGAGGTGTTATTACGATTCTATCTTTATACTCTTTTAAAATAGAACTATTATTTTTTAATACATTTAATCCATCTGCATCAATTACTATAGGACAATTTGAATTATTTAGCACATATTGTAATTTTTCTAAAGTCTGTTTATTATCTCCCATACCACATCCAAATCCTATACAATTAGAAGTTTCAATTAATTTATTAATTCTATTTTCTTCTTTGTAATTAGCCGTCATTACTTCACTTAACTTTGTACTGACAATATTTTGGATTTCTTCATCACATACTAAAGTTACTAGCCCACTACCACTTTTTACAGCCGATTCACTGGCTATAAATGAAGCACCAGAAAATCCCTTTGCCCCAGCAAATATTGTTACTTTTCCAAAATCACTTTTAAAGCTAAATCTATTTTTTTCTTTAATTTTATGTTTAACAAAATCCATTGAAGTGATATATTCTTTGTCATCGTATTTATTGAGTATATCTTCTGGTATGCCAATATGCTCAACTACTACCTCTCCAATATATTCTTTTGTTTCATATTTTAAAAATCCCCTTTTATAAAATTCAAAGGAAATAGTTTTATCAGCCTTTATACATGTACCTAAAATTTCACCCGTCGTAGCATTTATTCCAGATGGTACATCAATGGAATAAACTAAATTTTTATTTTCATTTATAATATCTATTACTTCTTTAAAAGTTCCTTTAATTTCTCTTTCTAATCCTGTTCCAAAAATACAATCAAGTACTATATGACTATTTTGTATACTATTTTTTAGACATTCTAAAACCTCATAATTATCTTTATTATTATGTATTATCTTGTATGGTATTTTCATAGCTTTAATTATTTCTAAATTAGTTTTTGAACATTGTGTTATTTTTTCCATATTTCCAACTATAAATATTTCCACATTCTTATTTCTAGCTTTTAATTGTCTCGCTATTCCTATCCCATCACCACCATTATTTCCAACACCACTTACAACTACATATCTGTCATATAAGTTTATATCTAAATGTTTTAAAGCTGATAATACTGCATTTTCCATCATAACTATTAATGGAATATTATATTCATCTACACAAGCTTGATCTAGTTTTTTAGTTGACATAGAAGTACCTATTCTCATTTAAATCACTCCTCTAAAATACTTACATCTATTTTTTATACATTCCTTATTATATTTTTTAAATTCACATATAAAAGATTCATCTTTTTCCAAATTTACTTGTAAGTGCTCCTCTAAAAAATCTATGGCTGTTTCCATAGTAATATTTGATACTCTTTTACAGCATCTTGGTCCACCTATTTTGCTGATATTTTCTAAACATTTAGATGTGATTAAGTTACAAAGAGACCATTCCTCATTTGACAAAGGAGTTGCATTTAAAATTACACTTATAAATATTCCAGCTCCTACACAACTTCCACAGGCACCATAAAAACCACAAAATCCCCCTAAAACATTTTTTGCTCTTTTTTCAATTTCTTCTAAATAAGTTTGTTTTTTATCTTTATCTCCTATTTTATTTAAATAAGAAGTAGTAAGTACTGCTGGAACTAAAAAGTGATGCTCTGGACCGTGAATTTTAACTGATGGATGCTTTTCTAATTTTCGTGCCATTTGAAGTGGATTTATTTCATCTGAATTAATTAAATATGTCTTTATTATTTTAAATGCATCTTCACTATGACATAAGTCACAAATATAATGATTGTTTTTGCATGATGTATTTGAATAAAATTCTTTGTTACAATAATCACATTTCATTTTTTTACTTTCGTTATAGTATATTATTTCTTCATCACATATTAAACAATTTTTCTTATTCATTTAAGACTTATTATCCTTTCATAATTTTTATACCTCTATAAAGAATGGTAATCGTCTTAATACAAAAAAGTAAAGGATAAATTATTATAATCAATTTATCCTTTACTTTAAATCTATAAAATTATTTTTAATGTTCTGTAAGCCTACTTTCTCCCATCTTATGTGTAAACTTAGATAATATTTTATTTATAGGACCTTTTAATACAACATTTAGAATTATAGATAAAATTAAAAATATTAAAAGCACACCTATATCTTTATTTAAATTAGGCTGGTAAATCCCTGCCACTGCTTCTCTTAATGCCCCTATACTATAAGTAAATGGTAAAAATGGATTAACATTTTGGAAGAACTTAGGTGTTACTTGTATTGGAAAAGTTCCTCCAGATCCTGCAACTTGAATTACTAATAAAACTACTGCTAAAGCCTTTCCCACATTTCCAAAAACAGATACTAGGGAATAAACTATAAATGTAAATACTATGCTAGTTAATAATGATAGTAATACGAATATTACTGGATTAGTAACTGTAACTCCTAAAATATATAAATCTCCTAAACTTACTATTAATGCTTGCAATAAGGCTATAGTTAAGAATGTAAATCCTCTTCCAAAATAAACTTCATAAGGTTTATAATCACCGTGTACTTCTGTTGTTAAAAGTGAAGTTAAAAGTAATACACCTACCCAAAGACTAAGTACTGTATAAAATGGTGTCATAGCTGAACCATAATTTTTTGTTGGATATAGTGAATTTGTAACTAACTTCACTGGTTCTTTTAAGAAATTAGCTTGAGTAATTATATCATTCTTTAAGAATGTAATTAACTCTCCCATTTCTTCACTATTATTTGCTGCAGATAATGCTGATACTAATTTATCTAGTACAGATTTAGCTTCTGGAACCTTTTTTCTTATATAAACTATAGCCTCATCTGCACTTCCTGAAAAATCAAGTGCTGTATTTAACGTATCCTCTACTTTAGGTAAAGTATTTTCTGCATTTTCTAATAAAGTTATAACATCACTTGATATTGATATTCCCTTATTAAAAATATTATTAAGTGGTGCAGCTATCTTTTCATCAAAATTATTTAATATATTTCCACTAATATTATTAACATCATTAATAACTGTAAGTATATTATTTAATTTATCAAATGAAGGAGTTTGTCCATTATCAATTTGAGCTTTTATGTTTTCTAGCACAACTTTTACTGATTGTAAGCTACTATTTATTGAATTAATAGAAGCAATAGTATCCTTAATAGCAGTTCCTGGAGTTATTTTATCTAATTTAGTTAAAAAATTTCCTAAAGTAGTTGATAAAGATAATAAATTATTTACTTTATTATAAAGATTATCTAACTTTTCAGGAGCATTTTCATAGCCTCCTTGTAGATATGATATTAAATCTTCTATATCACTGGCTACAGATGATGATACATTATTTATAATTTGTAAATCATTTTTTATAGTTGGTGAAATATCGCTCATAGTAGTTTTTGTATTTTGTAAGAAATTTTTCACATCGCCTGATAAACCTATAGAATTTTGTACTGTTGATTTAATCATAGGCATATTATCTTGAAGTACTTTTACTATTTCTGTTATTTTATCAGAAGCATCACTTGCTGTATTTAAAATATCATCAATTTTATCAAATTTTCCCTGAACTTCAACTAAAGAATTTTCTATTTTTGTCAACATCGGTAGATTTTCTTCTAATGTTATTCCTAACTCATTTAAAATTTCAAATACTGCTTCACTAGCAGTCTTCACAACAGTTTGATTTACTTGTAATTGTATTGTTGATGCACCTTTTTCTGTTATTTTAGGTGCAATTGCATTTATTTTCTCATTTACTGTATAAATTATTTCTGCCTTATGTATATCTTTAGTTAATACTGAAACTATATTTTTTGAGAAATCTTCTGTAATTTCTATAGACGCATAATATTTTCCTCTTTCTACGCCTTTTTTAGCTTCATTTTCGTCAACAAACTTCCATCCCAAAGAAGTATTATCTTTTAGAATATCTATTAACCTATTTCCCATATTTAGATCTTTATCAAGTAATGTGGCTCCCTTATCATTATTAACTACTGCCACCGATATATTTGATGTATTACCATAAGGATCCCATGATGCTTTTATGTTAAACCAAGCATATAATGACGGTAAAATTGCTAGTCCAATTAATATTATCATAACTGCGCTATTTGAAAATATATCTTTCAAATCATCTCGAAATATTTTAATTATATTTTTCATAGGTCTTCCTCCATAAAGTTGTTAATTTAAAATCTATTATATGGAATTATTTTTTGTTGAACTTTTAATATTTATACTAAAATATATTTAATAAATATTTAAATTTAATTGTCTCATATTATGGAGTATTTCATTCATTACAATAAAATATGAATCCTAAACTATATGTGTTACATTTTTAAATTACTGCATCA
>OOCW01001265.1_pt1 | contig 18670 bp, 17 predicted proteins | sample 1671201 | NCBI WGS metagenome assembly OOCW01 (sample SAMN06348132, study PRJEB24527) | human gut metagenome | biome: human gut; feature: ankylosing spondylitis patient; material: feces | host: Homo sapiens | place: China | collected 2015-10
AAGTTTACTTTTTATTCAACTGTAAAATTATTCAAGAAAAAATGCACTATTATAGTGATAAAGTTAGATATATTAAATAATGGTTAGAAATCAAGTCTAACCCATTTATTTTATGCTTTTTCTTATTGTGTTTTCTTGTCATAATCATCCAAAAACTGCTTCAATATTCGTTCAATAGCCATCGTATTAGTTTGTCCAACTTTTTTTTGCAATATTTATCTAGTCTATCTTTGATATCTTTTTGGATGTAATAATTAATATAAACACCATCTTTTTTAGGTCTTGCCATATGGTGTACCTCCTTATACTGCATCCTTTAAGCTATTATAGATTTCTTCAGAGAATATACCAAGAACTTTCTTCTTTATCTCATCATTACCAAGAAGTAAGCTGAAGAAGTCTTGATTTTGTTCAAGCCCTTCAATTAAAGCATCATCAATATTATCAAAATAAGCAAACTCAAAATCTTTTTCTGTATTGCTCTTTGCAGAAGTTTTTAATTTCTCTGACTTCATCATAATATCCTTAATTTGTAACATTGCCTTTACAGCAACATCATTATCATATGACTTACCTGCAATACTATTAATTTCAGCTATAATTTCAGATAACTTTTCTTCCTTATCTTCTGATAAAACAAAATGCTCTGCTGTAGCAAGTTTAGTAACAGGATCAGATTTTAACTTTTCTTTTTTATGTTCAGTCTTTTTCTTTTGAACAAAATTCATAGCATTAATCTTACCATCAAGATTATATCCACCTCCTGGATGCTTAATATTTATATAAGCAAGAAGAAGTGCTATAAATTTATATTTCTTATGAAGTTCAATATCTTCAAAGCATGATACTTGCAATAAAAATTCATAAAAACGTACAAATCGTCTCAGTATCATTATAAATTCTCTTTGTTCTTCTGAATCAAGCTTTTCAATATTCTTCTTTGTCTTTTGGAAAAGAAATGTTATTTTTCTCTTTTCATTTGAATTGATATTATCTTTGTATAAAATATCGTTTGCATCATAAATATCCATAGGATCAATTATCAAATATCCATCAATCTTTGCTTCAATATCATAGATTGCCGATGGTGTTACTGAATTAGATAAAAGTGTTGTTGTATAATATTTAGAAAATGCAGTCTGCATATCTTCATAATCATTTACAAAATCAAGTACAAAAGTTTTCTTATCATATGGAGGACAAATTCTATTAAGTCTAGATAGTGTTTGTACTGCATTAACCCCATTTAATTTTTTTAATATATACATAGCACAAAGCTTTGGTTGGTCAAAACCTGTTTGATATTTATTAGCAACAAGAAGAACCTTATAATCATCTTTATCAAACTCTTTTGTTAACTTATCTTCACTAAAACCATTGATACCTGCTTCAGTGTATTCTTTTCCATCATCCTTTGTCTTAACTTTCCCTGAAAAAGCTACTAATGCATGAATATTGTCATATCCCTTCTTTGCAATATAATCTTCAAATGCTTGACGGTATTTCACAGCACCTTCTCTGGAAGCTGTAATAACCATAGCTTTTGCAGTTCCGCCAAGCTCATCCATTACTGTAGTTCTAAAATGTTCTACAATAACTTCTATCCTTTGTGCTATATTAGTTTCATGTAATTCAACAAATCTAGCAATCTGACGCTTAGCACTATTAGTCTTGCATTTAGGATCTTCTTCAATTTCTTTATTTATTTGATAATAAGTTTTGTAAGTAGTGTAATTTTGAAGCACATCAAGAATGAATCCTTCTTCAATTGCTTGTTTCATTGAATAAATATGAAATGCTTCTCGTTGTCCTTTTGCATTTACACGACCAAACAATTGTAATGTTGTAGGCTTTGGTGTTGCAGTAAAAGCAAACATAGAAACATTTGCTTGTTTTCCATGTTTCGCAATTTCTTCTACAATCAAATCCTCTGCTGTACTTTCATCTATACTTACGTCGCCAGCTCCAAGGGTCATTGTAACCGCAGCCATATTTTTACCAGCAGTAGATGAATGTGCTTCATCAATAATTACAGCAAACTTTTTATCTTTTAAATTTGAAACTTCATTAACAATGTATGGAAACTTTTGGATTGTTGTTGCAATAATTTTTGTATTACTATCAAGTGCAATGGCAAGATCTGATGAACTACATTTATCATCCATAACCCTTATAAGTCCTGATTTATGTTCCATTCCCATAATTGCTGCTTGTAATTGTCTATCAACAACAACTCTATCTGTAACAATAATAATATTATCAAAGATAATCTTATTATTAGCATCATGAAATGAAGACAATCTATAAGCAAGCCAAGCAATAGAATTTGTCTTACCGCTACCAGCACTATGTTGTATCAAGTAATTTTGTGTACTACCATTTTCATATACATCTCCAAGAACTTTATGCAAGACATCTCTTTGATGGAACCTTGGAAAAATAATGCTTTCCTTAGTTTTTTTCTTTCCTGTAACTTCGTCTTCCTTTTCTTTTACTTCAATAAAGATAAATTTACTAATAAGTTCAAGAATAGAATCCTTTGTAAGGATATCTTCCCACATATATGAAACACTATATTTGTCCTCAAATAATGGATTTCCGGCACCAGCATTAACGCCTTTACCATTCCCCATATTGAAAGGTAAGAAGAATGTTGCATTCTTATCAAGTTTTGTAGTCATATAAACTTGCTCTAAATCCATAGCAAAGTTTACTAATGCACCAGCTTTGAATATGAATAATCTTGTCTTAGGATTTCTATCTGTTCTATATTGATAAATAGCATCTTCATAAGATTGACCCGCAGCATTACATTTAAGCTCGAATGTCATAATAGCAATACCATTAAGGAATATAACAAGATCAATTCTCTCTTTATCAGATGCCCATACTTCCTCTGCTACAGAAAAGATATTTTTCTCATATTTAGACATTAACTCCTTATTAAAGTTTGTTGCTGGTTTTGTATACATCAAATCAAGATGTATATTAGAAATTTCAATACCATGTTTTAATACGTAAAGTAAGCTTCCACGTTTTTTTGTCATTTCCATATTGATGTAACTTACAAGTGTTTCTTCTAAATCATGTTTATATATTTTTAACAACTTGTCCATTTCATCTGGTTGCGTGTCATTTAAAAATTTAAATAACATCTCCCTATCCATTGCATAAAAACGGTCAAAATCCTTGTCCTTTCGGACAAGGTAACCGTTATTTTTTTTTAGATAGTCCATAATGAAATGTTGATATTGCTTTTCAGTTAATATTTCATTCATTATCAGGCACCTCTTTCTTTCCTGTTATATATTCATAAATAACAGATTTTTTGTAGTCTATAAGAACTTCTAATTGTTTCTTTTTCTCTTCAATAATTGCATCTACTTTATTAATTACATCATCTATGTATTTAACTATAGCATTTTGCTCTTCTATTGGTGGCAATATATATGGAAGTTCTTTTAATTTACCCCAATTCGTATCACAGGTTCTTACTCTGATTCCAGTTGTTAATGCAACAAATACACCGTTATATGACATATTTCTCAAGTAATACATAATATAACGCTTGTTGTTATCTGTATCTAAAACATTAAGAACAGGTGATGCCTTTCCTCTTGAATCTGAAATTCCTATTGCGCCTGCGAAACCATCCATTCCATGAACAACTAAATCACCAACATCAATTCCTTGATAACCAATTTCTTTAAAAGAGATAGTAAAGCCTTCTTCTCTACGATTACTTCTTAATGTAACTTCACCGTCTCTGAAACAAGTGATAACATCATCATCTTCTTTAGTTGGTTTTTGAACATATGTTAAACAATATTTACCTTTCTTAACATCCCAATTAGAAGGCATTTTACCAACCCACTCAATTCCACTATCTTTCATTTCAGCATTAGGATCTAATCCCTTTGTAACTGCTTCTGCAATAACGGATTTCTTGTATTCTTCAAGTGTTTCTATCTGCCTTTCGATGTCGGAATAAACATCATCAATTTCTTTGCACTTTAAATCAAGGAATGATGCTATTTTCTTCTGAATCTCAACAGGAGGTACAGGGGTATTAATAGCACCAAGCTGGTCTTCAGTAAAAGAATGTCTTAAATTCTTTGCAAGATGTAATAATTCCTTCGTATTATCTATCATTAAATAATAATAATAGTAATAATTAGCATCATTATCATTTTTCATAATGAATTGGCTATATGCAGGACTTGTTAAACCCTCGTTTTTTATTAAGCCTATACATCTTGGAGTTACATCATAATCAAATAAACACATCAAAAGATTATTCGGATGTACAATTTGATAGCCATCAAATGTTGCTGGCATTTTACCACCAGCCTCCAAGTCCCTGACTATGACACCTTCCATAGTTAATGAAAGAATATCTTCGCCACGATATTTAGGGCATAAGTCCTTTTGTTTATACATTACATATTTATTTGGCATTACATTCCAATCAATAGGTATCATACCGCACCATGGAATACCACTGTTTTTCATTTCTACCATATTAATTTCCTCCGAATAACTTCTTAATTTTCGAGTCTACGGAAGCTTCTAACTCATTAAATCTCTTTTCAAGTTCTTCACTTGAAGTAGGTGCTTTATACTTATAGAAATATCTTGTAAATGGAATTTCAGCACCTGTCTTAATTACTGGTTTTTTCTTCCCTAAATCTTCTTCAAAGAAAGCTTTTGCATCAGGAACATGTGGTAATACTTCACTTTCCATATAGTCATCAATATTAACAGCCCAAGGAACAATTTCTATATCCTTTGTTTCTGTATCATAAAGAACATTTCCCTTCTTATCTTTTTGAATATCAGCAGTCTTATCCATTACAGATAATCCTTTTACAACCTTATCCACAACCTTCTTACATTCCTTAGCATCTGTAATAATGCTTGAAAGCATGTTTGTAATTACTGGTGTAAATGTTTCTGGATTTTTATAAATTGTATCTGAAATAGAACTATTCAATGCTTCAACAATAGATTCATAAATAGGTTTATTCTTTTGGTAATTCTTTAATTTATCCACATCTTTACCAGTAAGTTCTTCTGCATTTTCTAGTTGAGATACCTTAGCTTCATCATAAAGCGAAGATAAAGCACCACTTGCAAGCATTGCATTTATTCTATCTTCTGTAATTCCATAACTTCTTTGAAGTGGTTGCATTACAGCATATTCACGATAAATAAACTCTGTATTATCGTAGATTTGGCAATGCTCATTCTCCTTAAAATCGGCATAAAGTCTTGTTATTTCAACCCTATCTTCTGGAGTAATTTCACATTTCTTATTACCAAGGTTCTTTCTTAATTTATGACAAAGATGTGATGCATCTATAAGTTGAATTTTTCCTTTTCTTTCTATTCTCTTATTCTTAGAAATAACCCAAATGTATGTAGCAATACCTGTATTATAGAACATATCTGTATTTAATTGGATAATAGCTTCAATATAATCATTTTCAAGCAACCATCTTCTAATTTGTGATTCACCTGAAGAAGTACCACCACTAAATAATGGTGAACCATTTTCAATGATGCAGGCACGACCGCAATTATCATCTAATTTATTAATAGCAGATTGGATAAACAATAATTGCATATCACCAGAACCTGGTGCTCCTGCTGGAAATCTGCCTTTATCCCCTTTTAATACTTCTGCCTTAACAGCTTCCTCATCACCTTCTGGAGCATCTTTACCCCCCCAAGGTGTACCAAAAGGAGGATTTTCTATTACAAATCTCATTTTAACATCAGAAAAACAATCAGCTTTCATTGTATCTTGAAGTCTAATGTTGTCTGCATTTTGACCACGAATAAGCATTTCAGCAAGACACATAGCATAGCTTTCAGGATTTACTTCTTGTGAAAATAATCTAACATCTGCTGTTGGATTAAATCTATGAATATAATTAGATGCAGTAGAAAGCATACCTCCTGTACCTGCAGCCTGATCTAAAATTGTGATAATCTTTCCATCATCAAAAATATCATCACAGCCTTCTGCAAGTAAAATAGAAACCATTGTTTTGATAATATCTCTACCTGTGTAATGGTCACCAGCCTCTGCATTTTCAGAAAACTTTCTAATAAGTTCTTCGAAAATATATCCCATCTTCATGTTATCAATAGTGTTTGGATTTAAATCAAGTTCACTAAAAGCTTTTACAACAGAAAGAAGTCTATTGTGTTTATCCATCTTATCAATTTGCTTATCAAATTCAAGATTTCTAATAATATCTTGAATGTTAGCGGAAAAACCATTAATATAACTTTTAAAATTTGCTGCAAGATGATCTGCATCGTTAACAAGTTCTGCTAATGTAAATTCACTTGTATTATAGAATTGATATCCAGAAACCTTATACATAGCCTTTGCCGGATATGTAGGCATCTTCTTAAACTTATCAACAACAGCATCTTTCGTATCTTCTAAAGCACATTCGAAACGTCTGATTATTGTCATAGGAATAATAACATCTTTATACTTATCACTTTGATATGGTCCTCTTAATTTATTTGCAATAGACCAAATAAAATTTACTTCTGCTGATACATCTATAGGTGAATCATCCCATAATGTATTAATCTTTTTTATATCTTCCATTTCTTTTGTTCTCCTCTATTCTCATTATATTTCACAAAATTTTATATATAAATATTATACATATCAGCTTGTTTATCTACAACATTTATAAAGAATTATCAACATAATTCAATATTAAAAATATAAGAACCTCTTATTCATGTTCTTTTACTAATGTGATTTATATATATTTATTTTTTTAAGTAATTATATACTTATGATTGACTACTATTTAATAATAATCACTAATAAATATATAATCAGTGTTCATCTTTTTATAACTAATATAATTAAATATATTGTACATATTTAATATTTATTATATATAGAACTCTCCCCCTTTCTTACCTGCATCTGATGAAAAGTTAGCTATTAGGAATTCATATGCGTCTCCAATAACATCACTACCATCTAGCATACTAGGTCTTAAGTCAAGTGAATCATCTGCAAAGTCCTCTATTAAATGCTTTAATGCAGCATTTCTTTCTTTAGTTCTACCAAGCTCTGCTTCTGAGTTGAAATCAATATTTCTAAAGATGCCTTCAAGTTTTTCCTTGTTATCATCTTCTATTCTCATTAATATCTTATTTATTATTTCACCAATATCTTCAGCATTTCTATTTTCGTATATAACATCAAATGTACATGTAGGATCTAATTGGAACTTTTTTCTCTTTAAACTCTTTTGAATTCTATCTTTATTATCTCCAAACTTAGCTTTTAATTCTTCTAACTTTTCTTTGTAAAAATCTGATAAATATTTTACGAATAACATTGTTAATATGTAATCTTTATACTTAGAACTATCCATTGTACCTCTAAAGGTATCACAGGCTTTCCAAACTATCTTTATAACATCTTGTGATGTTGTTTTATTCATCATAATATTGCCTCTTTTCATTTTATTTCTATTATTTATTATGTAAATCATAAATAAAGATAAAAAATTAGAAATAATATCTTCATTTATGCTGTATCTATTATAACATTACTTAACAATAATTCATATTTACATAGTTTTTCTTTAGTAATCATTTCAACCTGTTCTGTATTTACCACATTTTTAGCATAAAGTTACTAATTCTATTCAAAAGAAAATGGTGTCTTAAACAACAAAAAGGCTTACGTACCGTAATACATAAACCTTTTCTCCACCTTAGTTTTACTTTACCTTCAACTTCTGTCCAACATAAATTAAATTTCTATTTGCTATATTATTTAATGCTACCAGCCTTTCTACAGTAGTGTTGAATCTTCTACTTATTGCCCATAATGTATCTCCATATTTAACAATATAATACTCTTCATCATTAGTACTAGGTTTTTGATTTTCTGATAAAGCAAGAGCTGTACATATTCCTTTGTATATTGCAGCTGCGGTCTTTTCTGGATTATAATTTGCCATATCCAAGCTACTATCAACAAAGGCACATTCAACAATTAATGCAGGCATTGAGGTATTGTTAATAACATATAAGTCTCTTCTATCCTTTACACCTCTATTTCTAAGTCCAATTGAAGCTAATTCATTTAAGATAGCTTCTCCTACCTTTGTTGATAATCCATCTTGGTAATTATTTTTAATACATAAAACCTCTGCTCCATATCCACCAGGGCATGCATTATGATGTATTGATACAAACAATGTTGCACCGCAGTTATTTGCTGTAATTACTCTTTGGTATAATGAATCATTAAGGCTTTTAGCAGTATTAGGCGTACAATTCACAACCTTAATCCCTCTTTGCCTAAGCTTACTTATTAAAGAATTTCCAACCAACCTATTTAGATCATCCTCCCTACGTATTCCCACTGCTCCTGTGTCATAAGGAACATTATGTCCAATGTCTATTGCTAATATAATTTCTTTCATAAAATTTCACCTCCAATTAAAATATATGGCTTAAAACCATATATACTAAGAAAGGGGGTAATTTTTTATGAATTTTAATTATATAGAATCTTTAGTTGCTAAAGCTAAAAATGGAGATGTATCATCTAAGGAAATTATTTTCAAAGAATTTAGACCTATGATATTAAATATCTCAAAAAGAACCTTTATACATGGATATGACTTTTCTGATATAGAGCATGAATGTTATGCTACATTACTAAAATGCATCAAGATTTATGACTTAGATAAAAAGAGATTTGTTGCTTATGCTACCATGGCAATTAAAAACAACATTAATTATCTAATAAAAAAGACTTGTAATAGAAGCTCATGTGAAGGCTCTGAGGCATTAATATTAAATGGAACCTTGGAGCATGTCCTACCATCAAATAATGAACCAGTAGATGTACAAGTTACTGACAGTATACTAGCAAAAAACCTTTATAAATATATAGACAAACTACCTGAGCAGCATAAGGATATACTTAATTTTACACTTATAAATAATGGATCTCTTAAGGAATACTCAAAAAATAATAACATTAATTATCCTACAACGGTAAACATTAAAAATAGAGCAATAAATCAATTAAGAAAAGAAATCCTAACATGAAAAAAGTTATAGTAGAACCCACCTACTATAACTTTTCTCTTTATATATTAATTTAATTAATATAGTTTTTTATAGATTACAAAATAATTTTAATGCTGCAATATTATGATCTGATATATTTTCCTGATGATCTACTAGCATAGCTCTTAATTCATCAGTACAAACCCACTTAAAATCATATTTATTGCTATCATTTTTAACATTTGCACTATCTACTTCACATAAAATAGTACTAGAAATAATTAAATTATTATCATTAAAGCTTTGGCTAACACAAAACGGCTTAAATACTGTCAATACTTCCTCTTCATAGCTTAATTCATTACATTTATCTTCACCGAATATCTTTGTTACTTCAAACCCATTAGCCTTTAATTTACGTCTTAAGTATCCATATACACTTTCACTTTCTCTAATAACTCCACCTGGTAATTCAAACATACTCTCATTAGCATGTTGATTTTTATTCTCTTGCAGCAATATGTACTCTTTATCCTCTGCACACATTAAAGCTATAGCATTTACAACAACTTTAACACTCTTTTCTTTCTTTGTAAGAGCAATACTTCTAGGCATATCTATCCCCGTTGTAATATGACCTTCATCCTTTAATTTTTTAATATACCCATGTACTGATGCTGTTGATTTAATATTAGCTATCCTACATATTTCCCTAATTGTTGGTGAATACCCATTTTCCTTAATAAAAGTTTTTATAATCTCTAAAATCTCCTTTTGCTTTTCACTCACACTATATTCCCCATTCTTTATCCCATAATATAATTACACAGAACATATATCCGATTGTAAATTAAAAGAAACTAAAAATAGTAATATTTTACTATTATACCCGTAATAATAGATAATGATTAACTTCAATATTACAAGAGCGTTTCATCTATATATTCATTACAACTAATGACCTTTATTCATGATTTGGCTAAAAGGAAACCTTAATAATTAATTCACTTATCTTTAATCCTTAACCTCTTTTTCTTCTCTAAATTTTTTAACAATACAACTAATATTATTCTATAAATAGATAAAAGAATTAATTCTTAAGCTTGAATTTAAAAGGGAATTCCATTCCCTTAAACCCTTGGGCTCAAATCATGTTAATTCTATCTAGGCGCAAATAAGAGCCTTCAATTTATCATGACACTATTACAATTCTTATACTTAATTTATGTTCTTTAAATATTACGTAAACTATGCTCCTATTTGCTTTTCTAAAAAGGAAATAATTATTCCGTAAACGAAAAATAATGTACAAGCCATTAAGGCTAGTACATTATTTTTCACTTACTCCATAATTAAGAAATTGCAGTCCATCTTTTTCAAAGTTGGACAGAGTGGAAACTTTACTTTGTAAAGTAATAAATAAAAATATATATTACTTATAATTAATTCTGCTATTCTAATTGTTATAATTCTTCATGGCTTTAATATAGTAAATACATTTCTTTATTGCACAGTATATCTACTACCAATATTACCTTATTTACTATAACTGACATATCCATATTAGATAATATTATTTTATTTTTTTTTTGGGCCCTTAATCCAACACCTAAAAGAAGTGCATGTTATTACCTAGTATTTCTAAGGCCAAAAAGGTTTCTTAAAATGAACCGAACCCTTTTTAACCTAAGAAATGCTACGGATTAAACATTTCTCTTTCAGGTAACCGTTGGGGGCCAATGCTCTTTTCCAGTAAAACTTTCATATCATGACCTACTAACTAATTCTTTTCTTTAAAGCTTTTTGCTCATAATCCATTTTATTATCTTTTAACTATTTTTAATCAAAACTTGCAACGCACCTTGTCCTTGCTGCAAAAAGTAGACAGGCAGCCTTGCTCCTCCACTTTTTGCAGCAGGGACACTTTTGGTAATATTTCCTTAGTTGCTAATTAGAGGACAGGAAGCCCTTCTAGTCCTCATTAGCACCAGTAAATATCACCAAAAGACGGTGCTAAGGGGGGGACAGGCAATCAGCATTAACAAAAAGGTACAGGTAGCCCTACTAGTACCTTTTTGTCAATTGCTAGAAAGCTAGTCCCCCCTTGCAATTGCTTTTCACGTTGCAGTCCCACTGCTCATGGGACAGAGCGGAAAATTTTTTTCAAAAATTAAAATATGATTTATTATGGATTCGTTTGAAATATTAATATATATCATTACTACTAAATTGCTATAGAAAAATTAAAGATTATACACCTAGATAAATTGTAATTTATCGTTCCCTTTTCAGATAAACCATATCAACAAGTTGTTTTCCATCTTCAAAGATTGGGTGGTCGTAGTTATCTATAAAAAAGTTTTTTATTCGATGTGATTCTGTAAAACAACATTTTTTATAAAAATTAAGTGTAGATGGAACATCACCTGTTCCAACAAACATAGTGTTGCAATCAGTGTAAAAGGAAAACAGGAACTCTATCAGTCTTTTTCCATAACCTTTTCGTTGATAATCAGGTAAAACAGCAATGTTTTTAAGCTCGTAAACACCATCACCCTCATGTGTAATCACACATTCAGCTTTTACGCCATTATCATCCAAAACAAACATTTCACCACGGTCAAGATACTTATCTATCATATCTTCTTGTTCGTCAGCCAGAAATAGTAATTCTATATATTCTTTTTTGTTGTCTTTAATCATTCTTATATTCTTAATATCAGAATTTACTTCGTTATGGGTCGCATCATAATCTTTAATTCCTTGAATTAATTCTTGCTTAGCCAGTTCCATCGCTGTATTCGACTCAGCTTTTTTATCAGATAAATATTTATATGCTTTTTGAAAAACTACAGTAGTCGCAACTCCAGCCGCAGCTGCTGCTCCTATCCATGGAAACATTTTTCTTTTTCCTGAATTAATAAGCAAATCTACAAATTTTTCAGGGCCACCATTTTCTTTTGCCATCTTTGATAATTCTGCATAATCCCATGCCATTTTATATTCCTCCACAAATTCTAATTTATCTGGCATTTAAAAAAATAAACTCTCTTGTAAAATATCACCAATATTCATTGATTTATATTTTTAATTATACACAAATAATAGTAATATTTAAATAAATTTTATAAATATTTATATTTATGCTTCCTACATTAAAATCCTCTGTTTTTAGGTGGTTAATCATATTTCCAGACTTTTTTAAAACAAAGACTAATATTTAAGCTTTATACAGGTAAAGTTAAATTTAGAATTTTGAAAAAATTATTTCCACTCTGTCCATGTGAGCTTAGCGGTAAGTGGACTGCTAAAGAAAAGTAAAAGCCCCTCCTTAGGCTAGTAAAAAAAGATTGCGGAATAAATGACTTTTGGTGTACTAGTTAGGCAACCTGTACCCAAAAGGCATTTAAGTAGTAAGATTTTTTTACCTGTCTAAAGGAGCGCAGTTTCGTGATTAAAAATAGTTAGAATTAACATAAATAGATTAGGATCCAGGGTTTGGGGCAAGCCCCATTATATTTAATTAGAGCTTCCAGCATGGAAGGTTTCAGATTAAACAATAGCCCCCACCGGGTACCCTAAATAGGAGTAGATTAATCTTATTACTATCTTAGGTAATATAAGGCTCGCTTCATTTTAAGAGACTTATATTGCCTTAGATAGTAAAGGTAATATCCTGTACTATTTCGGGTGGTGGATAAGGGCCCCAAAGTATTAATTTTCAGTATACTAGTAACTTCAATAATAAGATTAATATTAGGAATAACACTTTTAAATAGTAATAGTTACTAACATAATCAATAAAAATAATAATTAAAAATAAAGCAAAACAAAAATATTATTATAAATATAAAAGGTGCGTTAGCACTTTTGTTTTAGTGGTTTGGCGTAAGCCAAACTTCTACTCTGTCAACTTTGAAAAAGTGGACTGCTACTGTCCGTAGGACTTTATTTTAGAGCTTTAAAAAAATTCTTTTATACCTTCAGTGATAATAAATAGTTAAATAGATTTTTATGAAATAAAATAATGATTAGGTTACAAGATAATAATAAATGAATTATTTTTAAAGCTTTCCTTTTAAGCGGAATAAGGATTACCAGGAATGAAATATGATTTTTACTGCTTAAGAGGAATACCTACAAAAAATCTTATTTCATGTAAGGTAATCTTTATGGAGCCACTGGGTGATACGAAAAATAAAAGTTTAATTGAGTAGATAATAAAACTAATGCATCAGAATTTAAAAGCATAGTGAGTGAAAGGAACGGTAGCTTTTAAATTCTGATGCAATGGTTTTATTAAATATAATTAACATATATAGATTATGAGTAAGGTTTAAGGGCAGAGCCCTTTTATATTAAACTATCTTGATGTAATCAAGATTTCCTTGCTGCCGCAGGCTATAAATTCAGAGCTTAATAATTAATTCGTTTATTCATGTATAGAAAAATTTAATTTACAATATTGAATATAGGTAAAAGTATGAGAATGGTTTCTGGATTAGAGATAAATGAATTAAGGATTAAGGTTTCCTTTTTAAAAATAAATCCTCTCTTTTGCAACTTAACTGCATATGAGAGGATTTATTTTTAACACCTTAGATTAATTCATTATATTTTTTATAGTTAAATCCATCGAAAAACGTTATACATTTTTCTAATATAAACTTTATTACTTCATCAGCTTCTAAAGTTTCATAAAAATCTAGCATTAATTTATTATACTCAACCTTATATCTAGCTGGTATAGAAAATACTCCTATATCATTTGATAACAGTATAAGGTTTGATGAAAGTCTAGCTGTTTTCTTATTTCCATCATAAAAGAACTTACAGTAAGATAACCATAGATTAAGTATAATAGCTTTTTCAAGTAAATTATCTATAGAATTTATTTTATCTATATCAGCTTTAAATACTTCCTCTAAATCCTCATAATTAATACACTTATATTCAACAGTACCTACAATTCCAATGTTACCCTTTCTAAAGTCACCTACTATTAATGCCTCATCTTTAGCAACTTTACTATGAATATCACAAATAACTTCTTTGTTTAACTCTAAAGAATTTGTTCTACTCAAATTAACAACATAATCCCATGATGACTTTATATTTAGTATTTGATTTTGATCACTTAACTTATGGCCACCAACAGTAATGCCATCAAGTAATGTTTGTACCTCTGGAAAAGTAAATGGATTATTTTCCAAATTTCCCATATCATAAACAAACTCACTAATCATCTGCTTAACATAAGTTAAAATATATCTTTTATCTCCATGTGGTAATTCATCTTTAAATTTATATCTATATCTAGGAATAAATGTATCCATAGCCAACACCTCAAATAAATATTTATTATTTTTCTCTTACTATTATACACCAAGATTATTCTAGCTTAAACAAAAATTGAATTATTGTTAAGCTGAAATTTCATAGCTAGTATTTATATTGTGACATTCCTCTCAAGGTTATAGTGTAAAGCTACTAACAACCTTAGTTGTCTTTTTTATATAATCATCTGCCAACCCATCAATGCCATCACAAATAAACTTTAAGCTACAGGTATCACAGTTCTTAATTATATTTTGCTCCACTAGTGAACACTTAAGCTCATCATTATATGTTGAATTTCTAATTGCTAAAGCAATCTCTAATCTGTCATAAACTTCTCCCTCTTCAGTAATTTTAATTCTATTAGATATCATAATACCACACCCCTTAAACTTTTCTCATTAAAGATATATGGTTTAAAAACTAATAATTCAAATTCAAAGGATCTTTTTTATTAATAAACCTCACAATCCCTGATGTTTCCAGCATATTCTTTTATTCTTATATTCTTTTATATATGAAAATATAAGAATATCTATATAACCATTCTTATATTCCCATATATATTAAGTGCGAAGGGAGTGTTTTAAGTGAGAAGGAAAAAAGGATTAATTATAGATCCTAGCGATATATGTTATGAAGAAGAATGTGAGGAAATAGGTTTTGAATCACCTGATAAAATAAAAGGTAACTTAGTTCAAGGTTTTTCATTTACAAGTGAGCCAGTACAATTTACACATACTGCCCCAGATACAGCTGAAAAACCTAAAGTAGAAAAACAAAAATCTAAAAAAAATAATAAAGATATTTTAGATATGAGAAAACTATCAATAGTAAATGGACTTACCCCTCAAATAGATGGAGAAAAGCTAGAATATAAGAGATGCTATATGCTAAGATTCTCAACCCTAAAGAAGCTAGAACAAATCAAAGCCATGCATCCAGATATAGTTTATGTCAGTTCCATAGTAGATATGGCAATTAATCATTATTTTCACTGTCTCATTGATAACGAATAAATCAGTAGTAAAACTTACTGATTTATTTTTTATAAGTAAATGGACCATGTACTCCCCTCTTCAAAACCATATATATTATTTGGAGGTGATATTATGGAACATTTAGATATTATATCATTAATAGGCAATACTGGCTTCCCAATAGCTATTACAGCCTATCTATTGATTAGACTAGAAAAGCAACTTACTTCACTATCAAATAGTATAAATACATTAAATACTATTGTTTCAGTAAAATTAGGTGCTGTTGTAAAAGATGAAAAAGACAAAGCAGCATAATATAAAAAATCTGATAGGCCAAAAGTTTATCAGATTTTTTATATTTTATTATTAACTTTTGATTTCTTCTTTTTAAACCATATATATTAAATAGCAAGCTACAAGGAGGTGAATAACATGGCAATTTCAAAAGAATTAATGACAACTACTTTAAGTATTGAAGTACAAAGCGGTGTTGATAAAGATGGTAATCCATCATACAAGAAAAAAAATTTTTCAGGTATTAACGGAGATGCTACACCAGAAGCTCTAGTAACCGTTGCAGATGCAATTAAATTAGTGTTAGCTAATGAAACTAGATACACCTTAGTTAATGAAATATCTGCACTAGAAGCTAACGCTTAACTTTATTAATTCAAATCTTATAGAAAGGAGGAGAAAACATGGAATACTCATTACAAATGGTCTTTCTATGTGAGAGTGGTGAAAAAAGTTCAATTACAATATCTGAAGTAAAACCTGGACTTACAAACACAGATGTAATAGCCCTAATGGACACCATTATCGCAAGTAATATCTTTGAAACAAGTAAAGGTGCATTAATCAGTAAATACAGCGCTCAAGTTGTACAAAGAGAAGTTACAAAATGGGATCTTAAATAATCAAAAGGCATTGGATTCGAAATCCAATGCCTTTTTGTAACTCAAAGAATTTTATATTTTGCTAATTAAATTCAGTATATTCTATTCTATAGGAACTTCTTCATAATCACTTTCATAAACTTCAATATCCTCTTCATTATCCTTTTTATTAATAGAAAAATCATGTTCAAAAAACCATTTATAAGAACGCTCTGCAATTATTTTAGTTTCAACTAAATCTAGTCCACCACCAATAACTGCTCCTACTCCTGGAATAAGTTTTCCTAAATTTATAATCCCTTTTGTTCCAAATTTTGTTGCAAAACGAAAACCAACTTTTTGATTTATTTTAATTAGGACTTTACCTGGTATTTTCTTTATCAATCCATTTGCAAATTTAACACCAAATTTAATACCAGCCTGCTTTATCACGTTATTGACTGCAACACCAGCAAGACAAGCATATACAAGTGTTTGAGTTTGGTCACTATCAAGGTCAAAGCCAGCCATATATGAAGTACAAGCTATCATACGCATTTGCACATAAATTACGCTAGTAATATTTGCAGGAAGAGTTACAGGCATAGTAATGAATCCACCAAATCCAGTAATAAACCCAGATGTTGCACATTTCGTAATTTGATTTCGTATCATTGCTTTACAAGCTTCTTCTTTGGTTTTATATTTTTTCAAATAATCGTTAGCCATTTCTTCTACACTAGGACTAACTTTTGGAATACCATTTAAACATTTTTCATAACAAGAATCTAAAATTTTCATTACATCTTCCTGTGCTATAACTGTTTTCTTTTCTTTTTCACTCATCTATCAAGATCCCTCTTTATAAATTTAATTTTCTCTTACCAAATAATTTAATTATACATGAAACATAAAATCATTTATATTTATTTCAATACCTGATTATTCAATTTCAGTTACTTGACTCAAGACATAAATATAATTCGTTTATGATACGTATTCTATAGTAATTACAAACACTTATATTTCAGTATTTATAAAAATAAGAAGCCAATTAATATATAATGACTTCTTATCTGTGATAAATTTATATAATATATTATTTATCTAAATATAACTAATAATTCATAAGTTTACATAAACAAATCATATGTCTGTATTTTTACTTTGGTTAGAAATAATATGAATTTTTTCTTATAGGGATATATTTCCATTAATTTCATTATCATTTAAAACTGGAGTAGTTAATATTTTCTCTTTCATAGAACTTTCTTTTTCTATATTTTTTTGAAACTTTCTTGCTCCTCTATTACTATCAAAGCTGAATAAAATTTTAATGACTAAACCAAAAATTAGTATTGTACCTATTGGAATAACACAAGAGGTAATAATCATAATTGCAATAGCATCTAAAAATGATATAAGTGTATCTTCTCCCTTTTTAATAATTTCAGATATTCCACTTCCTATTTTAGAAGTTAAATTTGATAAATAGTCTCCCACTTTATCCATCCAATTTTGATCTTCTTCAGAAAGATCTTCTTTCTTTTCTTCAATATATTCTTTGTTTTGTTCTGCAGTTTTAACTGTCTGCTCTATTGAGGTTTGATAAGAATTATATATTAAGTCGCTAACTTTAATGCTTGATGGAATTGCTATAAACAGAATCACCCCGAATATTGCTAATTTTATTGCAAGTGTTCTCATTACCTCCTTCTTTGTATACAAATAAAAAATTCCCAACACACAAGCAAAAGGAATAATATAAGTAAATGATATATAACCAACTACTGAAACTAACATCTTTTCCAATAAAATTGAACCTAAAATTAAAATGAAATAAGGAGCTAATTCCGCAATTTGATTAGCAATTGGCATTGAAGCATCTCCAGGTATAAGTGATAAAGCTGTCGAAGCTGCTGCTGCAGCTGCTGCAAGCTTCATAACTAAATATTCTTTATCATTCAATGACTGTACTGTTGATGCATTAAAATCTGGTTGTGTTACTATTTTTGACACAACAAAAATAGATAATAATGATATTAATAATAGTGCTATCATTACTATACTGCGTTTTGAAATATTAATTTTTTTTAATTTTATCACAATATATATCCCCCTTATAAAAATATTTATATTTAGCCTTATTGTTTATACTCAGTTAATATTATTTTTATATAACCTAAATAAATTTATAATATATCCTATATATGTAAATTCTATACAATAAATAAAATTCCTTTTTTTGTTTTACTGTATAATTTGTACTACTCTAATCTTCTCATTTTTATATAAACATAAATCCCTCCATCAACATCATTAAATACAACATCATGGCCAGGATAAATAAACCCAGGATAAAGCTTCTCAAAGACTTCTCTTTCCCCTTGGTTTTGT
>OOCW01001273.1_pt1 | contig 18502 bp, 15 predicted proteins | sample 1671201 | NCBI WGS metagenome assembly OOCW01 (sample SAMN06348132, study PRJEB24527) | human gut metagenome | biome: human gut; feature: ankylosing spondylitis patient; material: feces | host: Homo sapiens | place: China | collected 2015-10
TCTATAATTTATATATAAATTTTTTATATCTATTCCTTGAAGGTCTATATATATTTGCGGATCATTTTCACTAAAAAAATATTTATTAAAGTATTCAATTTCACAATTTGTCCAACTTATATCTAAATTTATTTTTTCATTTTCTTTTATAGTATATATCTCTAGTATTTCAATAATGCAATTAGAATTTATAGGATCTATTCTAATTTCATCACCTAAATCATACATATCCAACTCTACTTTTTCAAAAACTTTATTTGAATTTATATTCTTTTTTATACATTTTTCTTCACTATAGTTATTGTCTTTATTCTCTTTTATATAAAAGTTTAATTCATAACAATTTTCACTTTTATTATCATTTAAATTAATTTTATTAAATTCATTAGTATAATTTATGTGAAGTATATCTTTAATTAAATTATCTAATAAGTTTAAATCTTCAAAAGAACTTTCATTAGAGAAATATTCTTTGATTTTCTTATCTATAAATTTAGTACATAATAAATTATCAGAATAGAATATAAATGTTCTATAGTTTTTTTTACTTGTATCACACATAAATATATTTCTATTATAAAATTCATCTATTAAATATCTATACTTTATTAATTCTAAATATTTAGAAGAATAAAAATGACATTTCGTTAATTTTTCCCATAAATATATGTCGCCGTGTTGAAAATTAAAAAATGATTTATTAAGGTCTGCTATAATTTTATTCGTTAATTTTAAGCATGGAAGTTTTTCATCTATATGTTCTTTCAACCAAGGATAATCATCACCTATTATTGCCTTATGATACTCATTCGCTCTTACTTCTGCATCTTCAACATACTGGTAACCAAAAGGTGCACAAATCATTACTCCATATTTCGATATTCTATCTAATTCAGTTAGAAATTTTTCTCTTTGAATCTCAGGTATATGTTCATAAACATCTAAAGCTACTACCATATCATACTCACTATCTTTTATATCCACAAGATTTGTAGCATCACCTAAAATATATTTAGGATCATTTTCTAAATGCTTAGGTATATTTATATCTAAATAGTATATATCATCATTTAATAAAAATCTTTCTAGATTTTTATGCTCATTAGCACCTACTTCAATAATTTTTATTTTATTTAATTTATGGTATTCTTTTAAACTATTTACCATTATCTCTGTAGTTTTGTATCTTTGGTATTGGTCAAAAGGTATGTCAATCATTTTATAACCTCCCACTTATGCTCCATATATAACAACCCCTCAGATGTATAATCATTAGTAATAGTAAATTGCTTTATATCAGCTTTATAATCTAAATTAACTATTCCTTTATTATTGAATATTCCAACATCAATATTGTATATTCCTTGAAGTAGCATCATCTTTGGTATAATATACTTCACTCTATGTCTTCCAAAGTTTGATTTTATCTTAATCTTTTCCAAATATGTATTTGGACCAAATATATACTCTCTATCTGGTGTATATATAGCAACTCCTAATAAGAAATCATCAATACTTTCTTCATATATTTCATACTCTACATCTATTTCTAATTTATCAAATAATTTCAATTTATTAGAATTTATATTGACACTAGTTATACTTGCCATTATATTTTTATCTTTTGGTCGTGTTATTTCCTCTTCTAATTCAGATACTTCAATTTCATTAACATTTCCATACTTCATATAATTCTCATACTCACTTATGATCTCACTTGATTTACCTAATGCTTTTAAATTTCCCTTTTCTATCCATATTGAAGTATTACAAAATCTATTAATTTGCTCTGTCGCATGAGATACAAATAATATAGTAGTCCCTTTTTCACGTATTTCTTCCATCTTATCAATACATTTCGTCTGAAACTTGCTATCTCCAACACTTAGTGCTTCATCAACAATAAGTATCTCAGGCTCAACATTAATGGCAACAGCAAAGGCCAGTCTAGCAAACATACCACTTGAATATGTCTTAACTGGCTGATTTATAAATTCTCCAATATCAGCAAACTCTAATATAGGCTGAACCTTCTTATCCATTTCTTCTTTGCTATAGCCCATCATAGTTCCATTAAGATAAATATTCTCCATCCCAGTATATTCGGGATTAAACCCTGCTCCAAGTTCTAAAAGTGCAGAAACCTTACCATTTACTTCAATATTTCCACTAGTAGGAGTAAGTACACCTGTTATCATTTTAAGAAGTGTAGATTTTCCAGATCCATTAGTCCCTATAATCCCTACAGTTTCTCCTTTTTTAACTTCAAAAGATATATCATTAAGTGCATAATGATCTTTATGGTATACCTTATTAGAAATATTCAAAGTTTCTTTTAATCTATCTATAGGCTTATCATATAATTTATAAACCTTGCTAACATTTTCAACTCTTATAGCTACATCACTCATATTTTCACCTCACTACAATACATCTGAAAAATGTGGCTTTAATTTTTTAAACAATATAATTCCAATTGCAAATAACCCTACAGTAACACACCAGAAATATATAGTTTGGTTATATCTATGCCAAAACCAAACATGTTCTATTAAAGTATCTCTGTATCCTTGTGCTATATAATACATAGGATTTAACTTAAGTATCCATTGATATTTAGGTGCTATCATATCATAACTCCACATTATAGGAGTCATCCACATTCCAATCTGTAAAAATATATTTATTATTTGTCCAAAATCTTTAAAGAATGGTATTATTGCAGAAGTAGCATACGATAATGATAATGATAAGCAAAATGCACAGAATGAATAATACACTAACTGAATAACATGTATTGTTGGATATTGACCATACAAACAATATAAAAATATAGTAAATCCAACAAAGAAAATATGAACAAATAATGCAGATATTATCTTGACTAATGGTAGTATACTAATCTTAAAAACAACCTTTTTTACCAAATAGCTATATTCCAATAAACTGTTAGTAGCATTAAGTAAACTTTCTGAGAAGAAAAACCAAGGTACTATTCCAGCTACAAGCCATAATACAAATGGAAAATCATTCATTGGTGCCGATTTAAATCCAACTTGGAATACAAACCAATATATAAGAACAGTTATAACAGGTTGTACAAATGCCCAAAATACACCCAAATACGAACCAGCATACTTTGTTTTAAAATCATTTTTGGCAAGGTTAAAAATTAAACCTTTACTTCTATATAACTCTTTGATTAATGACATACTCATTTCTCCATTCTATTAATCAAAATACTAGAGTATTTTTCAACCCTAGTATTTTATATATAACTATTATCTATTACTATATTGTTTTTCATAGTATTCTTGATACTCACCAGATAAGATATTCTCCCACCATTCTCTATTATCTAAATACCACTTAATAGTCATATCAATTCCAGTATCAAAATTATACTTAGGTTTCCATCCTAATTCATTTTCCAACTTATCAGGGTCAATAGCATATCTTAAATCATGCCCTGGTCTGTCAGTAACATAACTTATTAAACTCTCTGGTTTATCTAAAGCCTTAAGTATAGTCTTAACAACGTCTAAATTAGTTCTTTCATTATGTCCACCAACATTATAAACTTCACCAACTCTACCCTTATGTATAATTAAATCAATAGCAGAACAATGATCCTCAACATGTAGCCAATCTCTAACATTCTCACCATTACCATACACAGGAAGACTTTCATCATTTAAAGCCCTACTTATCATAAGAGGTATTAACTTCTCAGGAAAATGATATGGTCCATAGTTATTTGAACATCTTGATATAGTAGCAGGTAATCCAAAAGTTCTTTGATAAGCATGAACTAAAAAGTCTGCACTAGCCTTTGATGCTGAATATGGAGAACTTGGATTAAGTGGTATTTCCTCTGTAAAGAATAAATCAGGTCTATCAAGAGGTAAATCTCCATACACCTCATCAGTAGATACTTGATGATATCTTTCAACACCAAATTCTTTAGATGCATCTAATAATACTTGTGTTCCAATAACATTAGTTTGAACAAATATACCAGGATTAGTTACTGACCTATCAACATGAGATTCAGCAGCAAAGTTTACAACTATATCAAATTTTTCTTCTTCAAATAATTTAAATATAAATTCTCTATCTGCAATATCTCCCTTTACAAATTTGTAATTAGGCTTATTTTCTACATCCTTTAAAGTTTCTAAATTTCCAGCATAAGTTAGTAAGTCTAAATTTACTATCATGTATTCTGGATATTTATTTACCATATAATGAACAAAGTTTCCACCTATGAAACCTGCTCCACCAGTTACTAATATTTTCTTCATCTTACTCTCCTTTTAAAATACAATTCCTTTTTCTACTAATTCTTTAAAACTATTTTGTTTTTTATCTTTTTCAGATAATATAACTTCATCTATATTTTCTAATGGCCACTGTATATTTACATCTTCATCATTCCATAACAGTCCACAATCATACTCTGGTGCATAATAATCTGTACACTTATAATTAAATACAGCCTCATCAGATAAAACTAAAAATCCATGTGCAAAACCTTCTGGAACATAAAATTGTCTTTTATTCTCAGCTGAAAGAAGTACTCCTTCCCATTGACCAAATGTAGGTGAATCTTTCCTTAAGTCAACTGCAACATCATACACTTCTCCACTAGTAACCCTTACTAATTTTCCTTGTGTATTCTTAGTTTGAAAATGCATTCCTCTTAGCACACCTTTTTTTGATTTTGATTCATTGTCTTGAACAAATACCATATCTAGTCCAGCTTCTTCAAAGTCTTTTTTATTATAGCTTTCCATAAAGTATCCTCTATCATCGCCAAACACTTTAGGCTCTATTATGTATAAATCTTTTATCTTAGTTTTTATAAAATTAAAGTTACCCATATTATACCTCCGAAGTTTCTGTAACTAATTTTTCTACAGAGTAATTGATTCTATCTACTTCATTATTTTCTCTTGATACTTTAACTAAATATTGACCATACTCAGTCTTCATAAGTGGTTTAGCTAATTCTAACAATTGTTCTTTACTTATATATCCCTTTTTATATGCAATCTCTTCTAAACAAGCAACATATAATCCTTGTCTTGTTTGAATAGCTTCAACAAAGTTTGATGCTTCCAACAACCCTCTATGAGTTCCAGTATCAAGCCATGCCATACCTCTACCAAATAACTCAACCTTTAATTTGCCTCTTTTTAGATATTCATTATTAACAGCAGTTATCTCAAGTTCTCCTCTTTCAGAAGGCTCTATACTCTTAGCTATCTCAACAACATCATTATCATAGAAATATAATCCAGGTACTGCATAGTTTGACTTTGGCTCTTTTGGCTTTTCTTCTATTGATACAACATTAAATTCCTTGTCAAACTCAACAACACCAAAAGATGTTGGATCACTTACATGGTATCCAAATATAGTTGCTTCATCTCTTTTTACAGCATTTTGTAATCTTTCACTAAATCCATATCCGTAAAATATGTTATCTCCAAGCACCAATGCTACTTTATCATCACCTATAAATTCCTCTCCGATTATAAATGCCTCAGCTAATCCATTTGGATGTTCTTGGATTTCATATTGAATATCTAGCCCTAATTCACTTCCATTTCCAAATAACTCTTTAAACAAACTTATATCTCTTGGTGTAGATATTATAAGTATCTCTCTTATACCTGCAAGCATAAGAACAGACATAGGGTAATATATCATTGGCTTATCATATATTGATAAAGCCTGTTTTGATACACACTTGGTTATTGGGTATAATCTAGTTCCAGATCCTCCCGCTAATATAATTCCTTTCATACTTAAACTCCTCAATTCTTAATTATTCAACTTAAGCATCTGCTAAAGCTTCTTTTTCTTCTTTATTTTCACTTATATCTTTTTTATCAAAATAAAAAGAATGCATACTCATCTTTTTTACATACTTCATAGGAAGTTTTTTATAATTACTTCCTAACTTATATCCAATAAATTTAAATCCACTTTCTATTATTAAATGTGGTATTAAATAAGCTTTTTTCCTTTTTACCAAATACCTTATGGCTTCTTTAACAAACTTAACTCCCTCAGATTCAGATTTAACACCTGCAAAATAATGTCCACTATCAGCAAATACAACTCCCACATCAAAGTTTCTTTTAAACTGTTGAATATATGTATAATTATGAGAATGTATAACTTCTGCTTTTGAAGCATAACAAGTTTTTTTATTATTAAATATAAACTTAGACGCTATTATCATATCTTCATTCATTATAGTTTTTTCTGGAAATCCTCCAACCTTATAAAATTCTTCTTTTATAAAAGCTGAACATACATTGCTAAAGAAAAATGCTTTTACACCTAGTTTATCTATATCATCCTTTGACTTAATTACATCTTCATTAGTATAATTAAATCCTCTTGCAAATTTCTCTAATTCACTAGAACTCTCACTTGGCAATTGTCTTCCATACGATGCCACTATATTATTTTTTCCCAGCGGTTTTATTAATTCTTCTATAAACTTATCATTATTAGGTATTGCATCTTGAGTCATAAAAATTAATATATCTCCACTAGCTTTTTTTGCTGCTCGATTTCTAGTTCCTCCATGATCAAATTCTCCATCGTTTATATGAATAAATTTAACATCTTTATGTTGTGTACAAATTTCCTTTGTTTTATCTTTTGAATTAGTATCTATTACTATTATTTCTTTAGGTCTTATCGTCTGATTTTTTAAATTTATAATTAAATTATTTATATATTTTTCAGCATTTTTTGTCGGTATTATTATAGTTATTTTCAAAATATAACTCCTTTGTTATTTTTTCCATCAAAAGGTATTATACTATATTTTTTATTTTTTTTCTCTATTTTTCAACGTTTTAGCGTATTTTTTTTTACTTTTTATAACTTATTTACATCGTTCGACTTTGTGTTTTTTTATATGACAAAAAACGACATAGTTATATTTTTAATAATAACTATGTCGCTTTAATTTCTTATTCATTTATTTCATTTTTTAATAAATTTAAAGATAATCCTGCAAATATCCAGAATATTATAGATGTACCTACAAGACTATCATTAAACATACCTTGAACTGCATAAGCTACGCTTCCCATAGAAAAAATATATAAGTATTTATTATCCACCTTATCTACACAACTATAAAATGCACCTTTAATTATAGATATTATTATTATAATTATTCCAATTAAAGATATTAATCCACTTCCATAAGCAATACTCAAATACCAGTTATGTGGTTTATCTATAACTTCTCCATATGTACTAAGCCCTCCATTATCATCATTACTTAAAAATACATATGGGAATGTATCAAATCCATGCCCTAGTATTGGCTTTTCATTTATTAAGTTTATTGTTTTTGTCCAAATATTTAAACGGTCTGTACTTATTTCGTTTAATCTAATAAACATTGGATTTTCTTCTATTCTAATTATACTTGTGTTTCCAGCTTCTATCTCTTTATTTTGTTTATTTAATGTATATGAATACATTCCAAAAGAAATAACCATAACTACAAGAGATATAGAAACTACATAATTAAAGAATTTCTTTTTATTTGTAAATTTCATAATAAATAATAAACCTATAAATAATACTATTATTGCAGGTATTATTAATGCTGATATTCCATTTAATTTAGCAAATATAGCCATAGATTCATCGTATACTACTGAGTTTTTACTATTTAAGACAAAGTATACTATAGCATTTAATACTAATAATATACTCGACCATACAAGCACATTCTTTTTATCAGTAAGTCTTAATCCACATACTATTATTAACGGTATCATTGCTAATATAGTTATAAATCCACCATTAGATATTAGCCCTAGTAACATCGCAAATGATAAAACTGATGTTATTAATAATATTATTTTTTTCTTTGTTTCTTTTTCTAATAATAAATACATAAAACTAGCGCTAAACATAACAGCAGCTATACCACTACCAAAGTTATAATGATATAAAGTTGTAAATAATTGACCTGTTAAATCACCTTTTCCACCCATTAATGCCTGTACTATTGGATATTGTAACATATCAACTCCAAATAATTTTACAACTGCCAATATAGTATTCAATACTAAAAATGGTACTAAGGCAAAATAAAATAATTTAAAATATTTCTTTTCAATTTTTATATTATATAGAATAAATAATATAAAAAGATAACAAGTCCAAGCTAAAGCACCTTCATGTCTATCAAAATTTCCAAACAGTGCTATATCTTTATAGTTTGCAAATGCTGTTGACAGCGCTATTATGCATATCAATCCTAATATTAGTACATTAAATTTATTAAGTTTTTGTTCTTCCTTTAAAGATAAAATTTTGTATATAAATAGTCCAAATACACCTATTGTACCTAAATATAATATTAAACTTTTAAAGAAGTTAAATATATCCACCTTTATTCCTGTTGTAAAAGAATGATTTCCAAATATAGGACTATAGCTTGCAGTTTGATATTTATATGTAATTATAGGTACTATTCCTATTACAAATAACAAAATATATACTATGATTTTGTTTATATTTTCAATTTTATATTCCGTATAGTATTTTTTTAACATTACTTGCTCCTTTGATTTATTTAATTCATTATTACATCTGCTCTTTGCTTATATTCATCTGGTATACCTATTTGACTTGCTTTTGATATAGCTTCTTTAGCTTTATCTTTTTCACCATTTGTATAAAGTGCTTCTGAATATAAAACTAATAATGTTGAATTATCAGTTAAATGTTTATTTTCATTAAATAAGTTTTCAAATTCACTTTGCACGTTCTTAGTTTCATTCCATGCAGCATATGCTTCTATTTTTGCTAAAGTTAATTTATCACTTTTTCCATAGTCTTCTTCTAGATTTTCTATATTTTTTATTATAGTATCTAAATCTTCTTTTTTAGATATAGATTCCATTACATTTACATATGTAGCATAGTCTTTTTTTCTTTGTTCTATTTGTTTTTTCCCTTCAAATCCTGAGTATGCTAAAAGTGCACATACTAATGATATTACTCCTAATAAATAATAATTATTTTTCATGTTACACCTACCTTTCTTAATATATCTACTATTTTATATTAAATGATTGTACATATATTATCAATCCATATTTTTCTATTAATAATGATTTTGTTATATTTTATTAATACACATAAAAATACCCTAAGATGTAACCATCTTAGGGCATATTTATTATATATTTATAAGGTATTACTTGTTAGTATATCCTAGTATTTTAGCTATTTGCTTAACTACAGAGTGCTTAACTCCTCCACCTATTTGAGTTACAGTAGTATCTTTTTTAGTTGAAACTAATTCAACAGCTTCTTCTTGCTTAACTGTTAATTCTTTACTAGCTAATACTATAGCAGCATTTTTCTTATTAGCTAATGTTCCAACAGCTAATGCATCTACTAACACTTCGTTGTTGTTCTCAGTAAATCCATCTTTAGCTACATATATAGATTCAACTTTACCTTTCTTGAAGTAATTTCTTACTATCTTAGCGTTAGTTTCAAATCTATCTTCTCCAGCTACAAAATCATATCCTGTTCTATCTTTATAAGTTTCTTGAGTTTCTTTAGAAACTTTTCCACCTATAACATCTATATCATTAGCAGATTTTAATAATTCATTTGCAGTTGTTGACATTCCGTCAAATCCTTCAACTATTATTGGAGTTTTTCCATTAGCAGCTATTGGAGCTATACTCATAGCATCTGCTTCACCTGTAGCTGCAACTACAAATGCTTCATTTAATTTTGTACCAGCTAATTTTTCAAGTTTTACAGCAACTTCAACAGATGTTGCATGTCTATCTTTTCCACCTATTCTATCAACTTTTACCCCTATTTCTTGTAATTGCTTTTTAACTGTATCAGATACAACTCCAGTTCCACCAACTATAGTAACTTCAGCATCTGAATGTGTTTTCTTAACATTTTTGATGTAATCTAAAGTAGCTTTTGGAAGCTCTTCTTTATTTGTTAATAATACTGGTGCTTCTAGTTTAGCTGCTAAAGGTGCTGCAGTTAATCCATCTATCATAGATGTAGCATTAACTAAAACAACTTTGCTTGGAGTAGTAGTTCCGTAAGCTTCATCAGCTATAGCAACAGCAGTTTCAAATCTAGTTTCTCCAGCTATTTTGCTAGCTCCTACTTTTACTCTTTTTCCATCTTGTCTTATAAAATCATAGAATTCATGAACATCTTTTAAATCGTTTCCTGATATTTGTATAGTGAATAATTCATTATCTTTTTTAGACGAATCTACATAATCAACTCTGAATTCTATTGTTATAATATGTTCTTTATTATCAGTTTTTACTTCATCTTTAACTTTAACTCTTATATCTTCATATTTATTAGTATCAAATTTATCATTTACTACTAGATTTATTAAATCTAAACCTTTTTCTGTTACATATTCTCCATCATAGAAATCAGCAAGATCATATTCACCAACTACAGATACTGTATTGTCAATGATAGCTTTAGAGAATATTTGCTCTTCTATATCTTGATTTTTTGCATTTACGTCACTTACTTTACCATTTGTAATTCCATGACCTTTATCTACAACATATACAAATAATTTTTGATCATCTTTTAAAGCTTCTATTTGTTGTTCTAACTTTAAAACATTCTCTACTTTTGTTGTATTTTTTATTATATCAACTGTACTAGTAGTTGTAAGTGTAGCTGAAGTTGTTCTTATTTCATATACTGAATCCCCTACGTTATAATCAGCATTTATTTTTTTACCGTCTTTTTCACCTATTACTTCAAACTTAGTTCCTTCAGATAATAATTTTCTTAGATCATTAACTAAAGCTTTTTGCTCGTCGCTTCCTTTTTTAACTATTTCTGTTTTTGTTGTAGCCGCAAAAACTGGTGCAACTGAAGTTGCAACTGTAGCAGCAGCCATCATAGTAGCTATGCTTCTTCTTTTTAACATATTTCGTTCCTCCCCATATTATTAAATACATCTCTTAATTAGACCTTTATGTAAATAACATTATATAATCTTTTTCGTATCTCTCACAGTTCAATAATAATATATCAAAGGTTCGTTTTCAATATTTTTATACGTTTTATTTGGTAAAATTTTCCGACATTTTTAGAGTATTTTTTTGATTTTTTATATATTTTTACATATTTCGTCTTACTTTTATCGAACTTTTCATTTAAATATATATTATAAAATTCATTTTTTAGTTTTTTTTGTTTTAATATTTAAATTCAACAAAAAAACTAAAAATGGCCCACTTCTAGTTTGAAAGAACTCATCTTTATGTAACAAATTTATACATATTATGATTAAGTACGTGTCATTTTTTATATAAATAAATCAATTTTTATTACTTTCTCTTGATAACAATATTCATTATTTGGTTTTTGTAACAAAAAAGAGCTTATCTCATATGAGATAAACTCTTTAATTTATGTATATTAATTATATTAAAATTAGTTGTTAGATCCTATTTTTTCTACTATAGCTTTTATTGCTGCATCAGCTATACCTTTACCAACTTGAACTAATTTTTCAACAGTTGATAATTTTACTTCTACAACATCCGCTTGCTCTTTAGTTAATTCATTTGTAGTTAATATTATTGGAGCATTCATTTCTGCTGCTAAAGGAGCTGCTGTTAATGCATCTATTAACTTTCCGTTTCCTCCAACATATCCATCTTTAGCTATGAAAGCTTCAGTTGGGTTGCTGTAGTGAGCATTTATAACTTTAGCGTTAGTTTCTTGTCTAGTATTTCCAGCTAATCTTACAACTTTATTATCTATTTCTTTTAATTGAGCTTCAACTTCTGCAGAAACAACACTATTTCCACCTATTATTTCTATGTTTTTACCTTCTAATAATTCCATAGCATCTTCAGAAACTGTATTTTTATCAACAACTACTATTGGTGATTTTGTTTGAGCAGCATATGCAGATATACTCATTGCATCAGCTTCACCATCTCCACCAACTACGAAAGCATTCTTTACTGTTGATCCTGAAGTTACTTTTTCAGCTATTTTTAATGAAGTTTCAAATCTAGTTTCTCCAGCTAATCTTTCAACTTTAACACCTAGTTTAGCTATTTTAGCTTCTAATTCCTTAGATATTCTAGCTTCTCCACCTACTAAGTATACAGTTTTATTAGATAAGTTATTTCCTAAAACTCTTAACATTTCTTTTTCTGTTGCTTCTGGTAATTGATTTGCTTTAGTTAATAATATTGGAGCTCCTACTTTCTTAGCTAATGGTGCTGCTGCTAAACCATCAACTATAGCATCTTCTCCAACTAATACTACTGCATTTGCAGTTTCATTTTCTCCAACTAATTGCTTACTTACTTCAACAGCTGTAGCAAATCTATCTTCTCCAGCTACTAAATTAACGTTAGCTTGTTCTCCTCTTAATATAGCTTTTAATTCTTTTATTACTTGAGGATCTTCATTAACTATAGTTGCAACTACATCTGTTCCATCTAATATATTGAATGATGTTTCTAATGTAAATCCTGGGTCTTCTGCATCTACTATATCATCTTGAACTTTTATTGTAGATCCTGTAGTTGTTATTGCTGCTAATAATTCAGCTCCCTTTTCTGTTAATCTTACTCCATCAAATAATTCTGTAGAATTAACAGCTTCCTCTTTTGTTATTATTATTTGATATTTTATTTCTGCTATATCTGTAAATAATTGTTCAAATCCTACAAATTTATTGTTAACATCTAATTCTTTTTTATTAAAGTCTAATTTAGTATCTCCAACTTTAACTGTTACTTCTTCTTTAGCATTTCCTGTTTTAACAACAACTGTATCAACTGAAGTTACTTCTGCAGTTAATCCTGCTGCTTTAGCTGCTTCAACTATTTCTCTTGTATTTTCATACTTTTCTGTTGTGTAGTTTACTACTTTTGAATCTACTACTTTATGACCTTTATCTGTTATATTTAATACAGTTTTTTCATTTTCATTTATTGCATTTGCAACTTGTAATGAATTAGTTACTAAAGTATCTCCTATTTTTACTTCGTAAACACTTTCATTAACTTTATTTAACCCTTTTGTTTCTTCAAATTTAACAGCTAGTAAATCGTTTATTCCTTTTGCTGTTTCTTCTCCATCTTTTACGTTTAAGTTAACTATCTTAACGTCATTTTGTGCAGCAAATACTGGTGCTACTGCAGAAGCAACTGTAACTCCTGCCATCATCATTGCTATGTTTTTCTTCTTCATAATTTCATTCCTCCGAATAATTTTTGCTCTCTATTTCCTTCAACAAATCTCATTCGTATTTCTCACATTTGCTATATTATTACAACTTTCGAGCATTTTCAATTATTTTAACTCGACCTTTTCTGACATTTTGCTACTTCTTTTTTCGACACTTTTTTTATTTATCGATTGTATATATTGAAATATGTAGCTTTCTATCTTTGCATTTTTTGTCGATTTTATTCCATTTTTTCCATTTTATTCATTATTTTTTTATTTTTTTTTATAAATTTTTAAATTTTTTTCAATTTTTAAGTTTTATAATTAACATTTTATTCCATTTATTTTTATTTTTAGACATAAAAAAAGAACCTGTTAAGGTTCTTTTTTTTAAATTAAATTATATGAAGTGATAATAATATTACTATTATACCTGACATCATATTGCCAATCAAAACTCCTAAAAACGCATTTTTTATTCTCATTTTTAATATTGATGCTACTGCCGATGCTGTCCATGTACCCGTAGTCGGCAGTGGTACTCCTACAAATAATACTATTCCCAGTATAGATACATTTTTTAAACGCTTCATACCCGAATCTATTTTTCTATCAATTTTAGCCACTAACCCCTCTAGTATTCTTCTATGTTTTAAAAATTCTAATACATGTCTAAAGGCTAATATAAGTGGTATTGATACTAATGTAGATCCAACCACACTTGCAATATATACTCCAATTGGATTCAAATCAAGTGCTATTCCTATGGGTATAGATCCCCTTAACTCTGTTACTGGAAGCATTGATAATATCATTACTTTTAAATAATCCAATTCCTACCTCCTGATGATTCCTAATTTTTGACTATCTATGCTATACCCTATAAATGCAAGTACTGTATATACTGTTATACTCAAGTTTCTATAAGTAAACCAACAATGCATTTGAGAGTGATTTTTAAGTATTATATACCATACAAACGGCATTAATGCTATTAATAATATTGACGATATTTTGATGATTTCATCTAAATCTTTTCTTATAAAAATAATAGCTATTATTCCAATTACTAATATTAACAATAATAGTTTAGTTGTAAATCCTGTAAACATTATATTTGTATTACTTTCTATTACACTTTTTGCTGTAAACACCACTGTATCACTTGTTCCAGATGTTCTTGATAATATTTGATTTAATGCATCAGTTATTACATTTTGTTTTAATATTATAGTTGCTATTACCCATTTACTAGCCCATGTAATTCCATAACCGATTCCCCATATTATACTATTTTTAATTATTTCTATAGTATTAGAAAATAGAGTTTTATTTTTTATATTATTGTGTAATCTTTTTGTTAATTGTTGATTTTTATTGTTTTGTATTAATAGTATATATGTCGTAAGCGGTATTCCTAAGCTTATTAATGGTACTGTTAATAAGTCTAAAAAACTAGTTATACTTCCAATTATGAAAAATACATATAACTCTAAATTATTTTCCTCTATTTTATCATAATAAAGTAAAAGTATTATCATACTTATAAACATTATATAAAACATACTAGAAAATTGTAATGACATTGGAACAATTACAAACATTACCATCATCATTGATATAAAGAAACTCATCATGATTTTTATTCCTAGTTTCTTTTTTAAAAGACTATTAACTATTATAAATAGCATAAATAATGCACACATGTTTAAAAACCTTATTTCTGTATAGCTAAATAGTACTAATAAAGGTCTTAATATTCCTAAGTATCCATGCCAATATCTGCTATATGATTTAACATTAATATCATCATTATTTATAGACATTTCTAGATTTTCTATTTTGTCTATTGTCCCTTCATCATATTCTTTAGCAACTCTATGTGGATTTTCTAATGCTGATTTTAATGGATGTTTATTATCTGCACTTATTGATAAATTCAACATCCATGCATCTGTAAAGTTATCTAATTGTGCTGATAGTGTATTAAAAAAAGGCCTTGGGTATACACCTTCTGATTTTAATTGAGCTACAGATTCACTTACATGCCAATCTATTCTTTTGTTAGGTATTATATATGATACTGTCATTATTATTATGAATATTGCCATTAAAGATATATATATTTTACCTAGATTAAAAAATTTATTTTTTAGGTTATTTTCTTTATTAAATATCATTTTATCTTCCTCTCATGCTATTATCTTTGTTCATTTCTAGCATATTAAGTGCTAACTCATAAAATTGATCTGAATGTTTTTTTACTGTATCTAACATAAGTCCACATGCTAAAGATACTAGTGATGAGGTTAATAATCCTATAGCTACTATTAGTGTCGGGAATTTTGCCACTAATCCTGTTTTAAAGTATCCTGATAATACAGGTATCATCATTACCGAACCTAGTAAAAATAATAATAATGCTATTAAGCCAAAAAATGATAGTGGTTTGTAATCCTTGTATAATTTAAGTATTGTTTTTAATACTCTATATCCATCTTGGAATGTATTTAGCTTTGATTCACTTCCTTCAGGTCTATCTCTATATGCTATTGGTGTTTCTGCTATTAAGAATCTTTTATCTAGTGCATGTATACTCATTTCTGTTTCTATTTCAAATCCATTTGATAATACAGGAAATGATTTTACAAATTTTCTGTTAAATGCTCTACATCCTGTCATTATATCTTTTACTTCACTTTTGAATATTTTATTTATTAATGTTCTTACAAGTTTATTTCCAGTATTATGGAAAGGTCTTTTATTTTCTCTAAAATATGTGCTTGATAATCTGTCCCCTATTGCCATGTCTGCTTTATTTTCTAGTACTAGTTTTGCAACATTGTATGCATCTTTTGCTGGATATGTATCATCTCCGTCTACCATTATATAGCAATCTGCTTCTATATCTCTAAACATACTTCTTACAACATGTCCTTTTCCTTGTCGATATTCTGGTACTACTATTGCCCCCGCTTCTTTTGCTATCTTTGCTGTATCGTCATTTGAGTTATTATCATATACATATATATCAGCTTCTGGTATTACATTTTTAAAATCTTCTACTACTGCCCTTATTGTTAACTCTTCATTATAGCATGGTATTAATACCGCTATTTTCTTCATTTGTCATCCTCCTTTGATGAAATTTATTTATTTTTAAATATAATTAATTTACTGAATATAAAGTTTAATATTACTACTACTACATTTGTTATTATCTTTACTATAAAGTCATTTAATGACATTAAGCTTATCATTGTATACATTAATATCATTTCTATTATACCTGATAGTAGTCGACAGCTTACAAATGATGATAATTCTTTTATTAAGAATTTTATATTTATTTCTTTACTTTCAAATACAAAAAATTTATTTGTTGTATATGCAAATAATACTGCTACTATCCATGCTATCCAGTTTGATATTAAAAACTCTATGTTTAAGTTTCTTGTACAAAATACATAGGTCAATATATTTACTATTGTTGATAATACTCCAAATATTAGATACAGTATAGTTTGTTTATACTTTGCAAATAATGTCATTTTTCCCTCCAATATATTTTTGTAGTTTATATATTTTTGTCTCCATTATTTTTTTTAATATTATACTAAATAAATAAGCTAATATTATAGAACCTATTACACTTGCTATTATAAATATATATTTATTTTCTATCCTATAACCAAGTATGTCTAATACCAATCTATGTATTAAATATATTTCATAAGATATTGAACCTAAAAAAGTTGTAATTTTATTACCCAATCTTATTTTTATTGATATAAACACAAATGATATTACAAAAGATACATTTGCTATAGTTGCTGTAAATATGTTTCCATTTTTTATTCCATAAATATATATAGCTAAAAATACTGTTATCGGTATTAATGTATAGATGTAGTTATTTTTTACGATTCTAACTATCTTATCTCCAAAGTTTCCAAATAAAATTCCTACGAAAAAACTAAATACACTATTATACCACCATCCACCAACTTTAAATATGTAACATAGCCAGAAGTATACATTTATATAAACAAACATTGCTATTATAGCGTTTCTTCTTTTTAAAAATTTAAATGTAAAATAGTATCCAATATATAGCATTATAGTTACCCATATATACCACTTAAAGCTATCTATTAAGTTGATTCCCATTATATATTTTATTATTTCAAATAATGTATAGGATTTATTTTCAAATATTACATATCCTATTATAAATAATAAATTAGATAATATAAATGGTATTAATAACTTTGGAAGTCTTTTTGTCCAAAATGTATCTAAGTAATTACTTTTTGTTAAAGTTGATTTTGCAAGTCCGTATCCAGAATAAAATAAAAATAGACCTACTATTAAGTAGCCTATGTTTCTTAATAAAAACAATGAATTTCCTTCTATCCTTTGCGATAAATGATGAAATATTATTGTAAATGCGATTAACCCTTTTATATTGTTTGTGTTATAAGAATTTAAAATATTCATTGTATCATCTTTATTTTTTATAATATTGCATTTATATAAACCTATTAAAATTATAGGTATATACATAAATATCATTTTTCCCCCTCCTTAATATGTGTACTTTAAAACCTTTATAAGTTTAACATTAAAGGTAATTTTTGTAAAACAATAAAGAGGTACTTAAGTACCTCTTCTCATTTATATACATGTATTTAATTTACCTTAATTAATTTATAGATTGTCACTTATCACTTCATCTTTGACTAATCTTCCATCATTATCAAAGTAATAAGTTTTTCCATTTATTATTTGTTCCCCTGTTCTTAACACCTCATCACTTCCAAAGTAATACGTGTTACCATCTAATTCCTGCCAATATCTTAATGCTACTCCATTAAGTGGATTTAAGTAATATTTCTTCCCATCTATTTCTTGCCACTTAATCTTCATTACTCCATCTTCTCCAAAGTAACTTCTTCTTCCTTTAACTACTTCTTGCCATCCTTTTTGCATTACTCCATTTCCATCAAAGTAATATTTCTTACCATTTATTTCTTTAAACCCTGTTCTTAATACCTCATCACTTCCAAAGTAGTATCTATTGCCATCTAGCTCTTGCCAGTATCTTAATGCAACTCCATTAAGTGGATTTAAGTAATATTTCTTCCCATCTATTTCTTGCCACTTAATCTTCATTACTCCATCTTCTCCAAAGTAACTTCTTCTTCCTTTAACTACTTCTTGCCATCCT
>OOCW01001274.1_pt1 | contig 18487 bp, 21 predicted proteins | sample 1671201 | NCBI WGS metagenome assembly OOCW01 (sample SAMN06348132, study PRJEB24527) | human gut metagenome | biome: human gut; feature: ankylosing spondylitis patient; material: feces | host: Homo sapiens | place: China | collected 2015-10
CCTAAAGCTTGTTGTAATGAACTAACTGCTGACTGCACTGATGTCATGCTTTGATCAACATATTGTTTTGCTTTTCCAGGCAATCTCATCATCTCCTTATTACTTTTCTTGATATTATCATTAACCTTTTCCATTAACTTTTTAATCATTTCTTTCTTTTCCATTTATATAACCTCCGTTAATCTTTACTATGGTTATATAATACTTTTGTAAAATTAATCTAAAATATAAGAAACATTAAAATTAGATTAAAAAATAAATATCTTCTTTAATTTTCATTAAAAATCATATTATAATATCTCTCTATTTGCCCTTCCAGCTCTAATAAATTTACATTTCTACCTATTCTTAAACTTTCTTTGCCATGTGTAAATAAAAGACAAACTGGTACTGAGTAAACATCATACTTTATTGCTAACTTAATATTTTCCTCACCATTAATTTCTCCAGCCTTAATACTCGGAAATTTTCTTATAATTTCTTCTATTTTAATTTTAATAACCTCACAAGCAGAGCATGAGTTTCCTGTAAAATAAATAATAGTCATACTATTATTTTTAATTAAACTTTCTATTTCATCTTCACCATATAGTTTATTCATGTCTTGCTAAAATCCTTCCTTACTTATTACTTTTCTTACGTTATTAACTATATCCTTAATTATCAATTATTCATTCTCACTTTTCAATTATTACAGGTTATCTTTTATCTTTTTTACAAATTTATATACATCTTTTTTTCTTTCCTCAAAATCTTTTTCTTCACCAATCCTTCTTACTATAGCACTTCCAATAATAACTCCATCACAATATTCCTTAACAGCACCAGCTGTTTCTACTGATGAAATTCCAAAGCCTACACATATTGGAGTGTCTGTATTATTTTTTACTTCCTGTAAATATTCTTTTATATTGATTGATACAGTATTTTGTTCTCCAGTAGTTCCTGCATGAGATACACAATATACAAAGCCTTTTGAATTTGTTATTATTTTATTTATTCTTTCTTTTGATGTTGGTGCCACAAGAGGAATTAAATCAATATTATTATTTTCACATGCTTTTAGTAATTCTTCTCTTTCTTCTAGAGGTACATCAGGAACAATAATACCACTTACCCCTGCATTTTCCAAATCATTTAAAAACTTTTCAACACCTTTACAATAAACCACATTATAATAAACCATTATAATTACAGGTATATTAATTTTTGATGTTATATTTTCTACTGTTTTTATCATATCCTTTATATTAATTCCTGAAGTAAGTGCCCTATGATATGCATCTTGTATAACAGGTCCATCAGCAAGTGGATCGCTAAAAGGTATTCCAAGTTCCACAATATCTGCTCCAGCCTTTTCTAAAACTTGTGCTATTTCAACTGTTTCATCTAAACTTTTATCTCCTAATGCAATAAATGGTATTAATGCTTTTTCATTTTTTTCTTTTAATTCTTTAAACTTTAAATCTATTTTATTCATTGATTATTTCCTCCTTATTTTCATAACTTTCTATTATATCCATATCCTTATCTCCTCTTCCTGATAAATTTACTAATATAATTGAATCTTTTGAAAGAGTAGGAGCAATCTTCATGGCATATGCCACAGCATGAGAGGATTCTAATGCTGGTATTATTCCCTCTATTCTAGTTAATTTATAAAAAGCATTTACAGCTTCATCATCTGTCATTGCAGTATACTGAGCTCTTTTTATATCATTTAAATATGCATGCTCTGGCCCTACACCTGGATAATCAAGACCTGCTGATATAGAGTGTACTGGTGCAATATTCCCATCATCATCGCTTATTACATAACTTTTCATACCTTGAAGTATTCCTTTTTTACCTACTGCAAATCTAGCTGCATGAAATTGTGTATGAAGTCCAAGGCCTCCTGCTTCTACTCCTATAAGCTTAACTTCTTTATCATTTATAAATGGGTAAAATACTCCTATGGAATTACTTCCTCCACCAACTGCTGCTACTATATAATTAGGTAGCCTTCCTTCTGCCTCTAATATCTGATATCTTGCTTCATCTCCAATTACTCTTTGAAAATCTCTAACCATTGTTGGATAAGGATGTGGCCCTAAAGCTGATCCTAAAACATAAAAAGTATTATCTACATTAGTAACCCAATCTCTTATAGCTTCATTAACAGCATCTTTTAATGTTTTCGAGCCAATTTTTACTGAATTAACTTTAGCTCCCAAAAGCTTCATCTTTCTAACATTTGGAGCTTGTCTTTTTACATCTTCTTCTCCCATAAATATTTCACACTTCATATTAAACATTGCTGCCACTGTAGCTGTTGCCACACCATGTTGTCCTGCTCCTGTTTCTGCTATTATTCTATTTTTTCCCATTCTCTTAGCCAAAATAACTTGTCCTAAAACGTTATTTATTTTATGAGCTCCAGTATGATTCAAATCTTCTCTTTTTAAATATATTTTTGCTCCACCTAATTCTTTAGTTAAATTAGCTGCATAATATAATGCACTTGGACGTCCTACATAATCCTTTAAATATTTATTTAATTCATCTTTAAAGCTTTTATCATTTTTTGCCTTTTCATACGCTCTTTCTAATTCTTCCAATGCTCCCATTAATATTTCCGGTACATATTGACCACCATATTCATTAAATTTCCCTTTCATTATATCCTCTCACTTTCTCTATTATTTTTTTCCTTAAAATAAAAAGAGCCACTTCTATCCCTGTATGGGACGAAATGACTCGTGGTGCCACCCAAATTTATATACTTAGTTACCTTATAATTATGAATTATGAGTGATGAATGATGAATTGTGGAATAAACTCACAGAGTTTAGAAAAAATATGTTTCTTAGAAATTCTTTTAGTTTCAACATTAATTCATAATTCTTAATTAAAAAATGGTATTTTGCCCTAATAGGACGAAATACCATTACTTCGCTATGCCACCTAAGTATAACTCTTTACCAGATACAGACTTTTTCCATAATAAAAACGTCGATATCCTGTCCTTTTAACGGTAGACTTACCGAAAACCACTACTTAGATAATGATGAATTATGAATGCTGAGTGATGAGTTGAGGAATAAACTCCTTCTGGAGTTTAAAAAATATTAATTTTAAGAAACTCTTTGAGTTTCCTCCTTAATTCATCATTTATAATTCTTAATTCATAATTCTGTTCATGATTTCATCTCCAAGGCCCATTCACTAGCTGCTACAGTATTTGGCTTTCACCATCCCAAAATCGCTTTAACTAAACTCAACTAGCTACTCTTCTTATCATAGACTTTATCTTTAATAATATTATATGCTGAACATCCAATATTTGTCAATTAATTTAAAAATATTTTTAATAGCTTGTCCACTTATTTAGATGTTTTTTATATTTCTCATACCATTGAAGATTCCATCCATTATCTATACATAAATCATATAATTCATCTTCATCATTTATTTCTTTTCTTGTTATTTTATCATGAGTTTCTTTATTTACTATTAATCCATTTTCAATATTATCACTATATTCTTGGTACATAGATACACTTCTTATATGAGAAAACTCACAAGTTCGTATATCTATATTTTTTCCTGTTAATTCATCTTCTTTTATATTATATTTTTTTATTCTTTTAGATTTTAGCTTTCTTTTTTGAGCTTTTAAATAATTATCAAACTCTAATCTTACTAGCTTAACATCATTGCTAGTATTTATTAAGTTATAATATTCGTTAACTATAGGTAAATATTTGTTATTACCTTTTTCTTCCATAAATTTATTTATAAATGATATAAATACAAACCCTCTAATATATTGTTTTCCATTGATACTTATTTCATATTCTTTCGGAACAGATTGTAAATAATATCTTGCATCTGCTTTTGTTTTAACTCGTAAAAGAGAATGAATACTCTCTTCTTCAATCCATATCCATCCTCTTTTATCTAATATAGCTTTATCAAAAGCGTTTTTAATGGCCTTAACAGTACGATTGTTTAAATTTTGTGCTCTTTCAGGCTCCTTATAGTGAACATCTTTAAGATAACTTTTTACCAAAATAAGAGCTTTACTATCATCCATTACCAATCATCTTATTATAAATGCTTGTAAGTTCAGCCATTGCCTCTACTGCCCTGGCATCCCTGTTAGTATCTGGATGAATTTTTCTTACTATATCATAATACCACCTTCTGGCAGCTTCCTTATTTCTATAATGAGTCCTATTAATATTTAATTTTCTCATTCTTGTTTCTCCTTCTAACTCAAGGAGATAATAAATATATTTTGTACTTTCATTAAGAAAATACTTTTTATCATTACATCCTATAGATTGGCCATTGTTTTCTGCAACTACTAATCCTATTTTTTTTAAATATTGAATTTTATCAAAAACACCTTTCCAGCTGTTACTTCCCATTTTTATAAAACTATCTATCTTCTGCTTCCCAATTATTTCTCTAATGTCCTTATTAATCATTGATTTAACAGTCTTTAATTTTCCTAAAGTCTTCAAGTCCTCAGGAGAGCTTGCTTCATACCATCTCATAAAATCACCCTTTAATATTAATACTCCTACTTCTATATATTAACGCTATTATAAAAACATAACTAAAATATTCCACTTTAAAGAATGAAGAATTAAAAATTAAGAATTAAAAATGAAAAATTAAATAAGCACATTCATTTTTAATTCTTCATTTTACATTCTACATTTTCAATTGGCGACTTAATTAAGTGCATCAGCGAAGCGATATGCACTGATTAACTATAAAGGGCTTACTTTAATATATTGATTTTTTACTGCATTAGGCAATAAATATGATTTTGAATCCTTCTCACTTTCTCTACTTTCTATAGCTTCATCATCTGTTTCCACACTATCTTTATATTGAATAAGTAAATTTGTTTCTTTTTCATTGGACTCTGTTTTAGATGCCTTCACTGCTCTAAATTGATCTATGCTTAAAACAATTAAAAATCCTATAAAAGTAACTATAGTAATATAAGTTATAATAGTTATTAATTTCTTTACCATAACACAGCACCACCTTTATACTTCATAATATTATTTATATGCCAATAATATTATTACTATCTTAAGTATTTCCATAATTATTTCTATAAATTCTCATAATTTTTTCTTAATTGATAAAACTATATATAAAATACTTACGGAGGTTTCTTAATGATAAAAAAACATTTTAAAATGTTATGTACAATGGCCTTATTATCATTATTTTTACAACAATCTGCAATTGCTTCAACTATGTATCCTAATGCTTTTGATAATATATTTGAAAAATTAGATAATTTTTTTCATTCTGATGGAGGTCATAAAGAAATAAATGTGCCTGAAGAAGAATTTTTAGAAAATCAATATTTACAAGACTATTATGAGGAAGATGAGAAATACTTAGAAAGACCAGAAGCACAACAATTTTATAAAGATTAATTAGATTTAGGACGTTAAAAAGGATGTATTTACATACACCATGCAAGAAAGTATAAACATATTAAAAAAGCTAAAAATAAGCAAATACTTATTTTTAGCTTTCTATTATCACTCTTCAACTTCATATAAAGTCTTATCTTTTGGTAGCATTTCTGCCAAATCCTTGTTAGTAAATATTTTTAATTCATGTAAAGCTCTAGTACATACTGTATAGAATAAGTTCTTATTGCTTTCATTTAAATATTCTTCACCATCTGACACTATTACCCCATCAAACTCAAGTCCTTTAGATAAGTAAGAAGAAATTACATTTACTCCTACTTTAAACTCTGAAGTCTCAGTATCAATAAGATTAATTTCATCTAAAACCTCTTTAAGCTTATTATAAACATCATTGGTTATAGCTTTGGTCTTACATATAACTGCTATAGATTTATAACCTTTTTCTTGCATAGCTTCAATAGTCTTAGCTATCTCAGCTATTTTATTTTCTGTAATTATAATCTTAGGATTATCTCCTCTTCTTTCTACTGCTTCAATTGGCTCATGTGTATCCAGTAGCTCTCTTGTAAAATTAGTTATATTTGCTGTTGAACGATAACTTTTTGATAACACTTCAATTTTTATGTCATTGAATATTTCTGTTATTGCATTTCTACTCTTAACGTTTGAATGCTCATCTATTCTTTGATTTAAATCTCCCATAATTGTTATTGCTGCATTTTTAAATGATTTTCTAATCAATTCATAAAATAATGGACTATAGTCTTGTGCTTCATCTATTAAGATATGCTTAACATTCTTATAACTTCTAAACCCTTCCATGGCAGCTCTTATATATAGCATAGGTGTTATATCTTCATATTTTACTTCTCTGTTATTTAAATATGCTAAAGTAATTTCTTTTACCTTGCCTAAATCATCATTGCAATATTTTTCAATATCACTCCATAATAATTTATATATTTCTACAGTATTGAATGTTAACACCATATTATCTATTTGAGCATTAATTTCTGCCCTACAATGTTCATAGAAGTTTTCTTTATCTTCTACATATTCAAAATCATAATCTCCTGAATCGCTATTTAAAAATCTATTTTCAACCTGTGAAAAAATGCTTTGTTTAACTACATTAATTCTGTTTAATAAAGGTATATCATTAAACCTCTTTAAAAATGTATTAGCAACGTTTTTAACAGGAATAATCTGCTTTCCTTCAATAAATATAGGTTTACATTTCACTAACTTTTCTGGCAGATCCTTGCAGAAGTCTTCTATAATCTCCATAAACTTTATACTATTTTTATATTCCATTGCTAAAGTTCTATTTGCTAACTGACTATCATTACTATATAAATAATCTAAATGCTCCGCCTTATTTTCAAAATGGTAATCTGTTGGCAGAGATTTTTTTGCATAAGCATCAAAAGTAGTTTGAAGCACATTATTTTCTCCAAGTTCCGGCAATACATCACTTATATATTCAGCAAACACTTCATTAGGACTGAAAATCAAGATGTTATCTGCTTGGAGATCCTTTCTATGCTTATATAAAAGGTATGCTGCTCTATGAAGAGCTATAGATGTTTTTCCTGAACCTGCTGCACCTTGAATAAATAAAGTTCTAGCATCATCATTTCTAATGATATCATTTTGTTCTTTTTGTATAGTAGCTACTATATTCTTCATTTTATCAGTAGCATTTTTACCTAACATTGCTGTTAATGATTCATCACATAAAGCTGCTCCTGAATCATGAGTAAATACAATTTTTGAATTCTTAATATTAAACTGTCTACTAAACTCAATGGTACCTTCTATCTTTCCTATAGGTGCATTATAAAATGCTGGACCTACTTCAAAATCATAAAACATATTTGCCACAGGTGAACGCCAATCAAAAACATAAAAATCAAAATTATCCTTGTCCTCAACACTAGCAAGTCCTATATAGAAACTTTCTCCTTCTTCACCTTCTTCTTTAAAATCCAATCTGGCAAAGTAAGGAGATTTCAATTGCCTTTCTAAAGTTCTTAATTTATTTATTTTATTAGCATAAGTCTTTTCTTCTAAAGCAATTTGACTGCAATTTTCTAAAACCTCAAATTCATCAAATTCACTTCTATTGTCCCATAAAAACTTTCTTTGTTTTCTTATTTCTTTATCCTGTTCAGTACTTAATCCACCATATTCATCTATAAGTTCATTAATAGCATTAATGGTTGTATTTAAATACTTTTCTTCCTCTTGCTGACTTCTACCAATATACATCTCTTTTTCTCCTCTGTATTTAATAATCAGTTTATTATTATACTTGATTACTTTCTATAAAATCAACTTGGAACGCTACTTTTATCTTTTGAAAAAACAATTTTTAATAATATTGGTGTAAATATACTTGTGAATACTACCATTAGTATAACTGGTGTTAAAAAATAACTACTCATTAAACCTAAAGCTAATCCTTTACTGGCAATAATAAGTGTTACTTCACCTCTAGTAACCATACCGCTACCAATCTGTATTGACTCCATATTATTATATCCACATAATTTGGCACCTAAACCACAGCCTATAATCTTTGTAAGAATAGCCACTACAATTAATGCTATAGTAATAATCACTATTTCTCCATTTAAATCTGGTAGCTTTACATTTAAACCAACACTGGCAAAAAATACTGGTGATAATAATATATATGATAATGTTTCAAATCTCTTTGTTATATATATAGTTTCTTTGTTGGATGAAAGTACAAGACCTGCTATATATGCTCCTGTTATATCGGCAACGCCAAAAAATTCTTCTGCACTAAATGATAGTAATAAACATATTACGAAAGATACTATGACAAACCTTCTTTTATCAATATCATATTTATCCACCCATTTGTTAAATAATTTATACGTAATAATTCCTACAATAATACTAAATATAAAAAATCCTACTATTTTTACAATAACCTTTATTACACTTACAGATGAACCAGCCAAACTTGTAATAATAGTTAAAACTAGCATTCCTAAGACATCGTCAATAATGGCTGCTCCTACAATTATATTTCCTACAGAAGTAGATACCTTTCCAAGCTCCCTTAAAGTTTCCACTGTTATGCTAACAGATGTTGCTGTTAAAACAGAGCCTATAAATATATTTTGCACAAAAACACTTACATTTTCTACTTTACCATGGTTTATACAATATGCTAAAATTGTACCTCCAATTAAAGGTATCATTACTCCCATTACTGCTACTATAAATGAAGTCTTTCCACTTTTCTTAAATTCACTTAAGTTGCTTTCAAGTCCTGCATTAAATAATAGTACTATAACTCCCACTTCTGCCAACTGCTTAATAAAATCTGTTTCCTCTATTATATTAAATACTGCAGGTCCTAATATTAAACCTGCCAATAATGATCCAACCACCTGTGGTAATTTAAATCTTTTCGTAACTAACGATAAAACTTTTGTACTTAGTAAAATAAGTGCAAGATCTAATAAATACCGATATGACATACATAATTACCTCCTATATACTCTATCTTATATAAATTTTACCATTTATTAATAATAAAAAGTCATAGAAAAATAATCGTTTTTTTTCTATGACTTGTCACATTTATTAATTATTTATTTTTATTATCCAGCTTTCACATTCTTTTTTAATATTTTCTTTGGCTAATATAGCTGAAATAACAGCATATCCATCAATATTGCATTTTTTAACATATTCTATGTTATCTAAGTTTAAACCTCCTATTGCAGTAACTGGTAAATTTACTTTCTCCTTAATGTCTTTTAATGTATCTAATGATACTCTTTTGGCATCAAGCTTTGTTTGGGTACCAAATATATCTCCTACCCCTAGATAATCTGCTCCATCTTCCTTTGCCTTTTCAGCTTCTTCTACTGTCCTACAAGAAACACCAATTATTTTTCCTGGCATCAATTTTCTTGCTTCCTTTGCTGGAATATCACTTTGCCCAAGATGCACTCCATCAGCATCACAAAGCATTGCTATATCTATTCTATCATTTATGATAAATTTAACACCATACTTCCTAGTAAGCTCTCTAAGGTTCATAGCTTTTTCTAAAAATTCTTTACCATCAGCTTCTTTTTCCCTTAACTGCAACATGGTAACTCCACCCTTTAAAGCCTCTTCTATACAATGATAAAAATCACGGCCCTTTAATATATCACTATCAGTAATTAAATATAGTTTTAGCTCTTCCATAACTCCCCCTTATTTGAATGTAAAATGGAGTTTATTCCTCAATTTTTCATTCTTCATTTTTAATTTTTCATTCCTCAATTCATCATTCATCATTCATAATTCATCACTTACTAAGCTCTTGCGTGTTTCTTTAGTCTGTCAAATGGTAAAATGGCTAGTATTACAATGCAAAGAATTCCTTCAACTCCTGCTGTTGAACCGTTATATATTAATGAATATAACACCGCTCCCATATTTTCTGGTGCAAAGGCTCCAAAGAAAACAACACCTGATAAGAATTTTGAAAATACATTAAGAGCTACCGCCATTAAAGGTCCACATATTCTTTTCATTTTTGTATCACTTCCAAAAGTACCCGCTAATCCTAATGCCATTGTTGGGAAGATATAATCTAGTAAAAATTGCACTGGATGAATTACATAAGGCCCATCTAATAGTGATAATAATCCAAATACAAGCCCTGCAGTTACCCCTGCTGTCTTACCATAAAGTAATGAAAAAAGCATTACTGGCAACATTGAAAACAGTGCAATCCCTCCACCTTGTGGATATCTTACTATTTGAATAAGGCTTAGCACAAAAGAAATTGCAGCTATTAATGATGCCATTACCATTTCCTTAGTGCTCATTCTATTGTTTTTAAAATCAATTACATATGATATTACTATAATTGCTGAAATTATTCCTAAAAATATTGTCATCTTTATTCCCCCTGCTTATTATTTTATTTTTTCTTCTATTTTTGTTATTCTTGCATTTTCTTCAATTAGATTCTTATTTAACTTATTTATGTTATCCATTAATTTTACTTTGAAGCTTCCTAAAGGAGTATTACCTTCATCTGCTAATTCTCCTGCAATACCCATAACAAGCGTCCCCATAGCAGCTGATTCTAATCTATTTTTTCCTGTTCCTAAGAAGCTTCCTATTAAACTACCAGTCATACATCCAGTACCTGTTATTCCTTTTAGTTTTGCTGTTCCATTTTCAATCTTTATAACATTTTTACCATCAGATACATAATCAATAACTCCAGTAGCAACTATTACGCATTCTAATCTTTTAGCTGCTTTCTTCACTATTTCACTTATATCTTCTACATCATCAAAAGAGTCCACACCTTTTCCATTAACATCTAGACCACATATATATTTAATTTCTGCTACATTTCCCTTGACCACATCAAATTTCACTTCATTTAAAAGCTTATTAACAAATTCACTTCTTGTCTTTGTTGCAAAAACTCCCACTGGGTCAAAAATCACAGGTTTATTATATTTATTAGCTGCTTTTCCAGCTTGTACAAACAAATCTAGTCTTGATGAATTCATAGTTCCTATATTGATAACTACTGCTGAAGAAATGCCTATTACCTCTTCTACCTCTTCATAACTATAACTCATAAGAGGACTGGCTCCCAGTGCCAAAGTCACATTTGCACAATCATTTATTGTTACTTCGTTAGTATAATGTACTACCAATGGGTTTATTTCTTTAACCTTGTCTATTAACTCATACATAGTTTATATCACCAATACTTTCTCTTTCTTCTTTACTTTATCTTTGATTCTTCAAATTTATAAAAATGATGAACTGGCCCTACCCCGTGTCCCATATCAAAACTATGCTCAATGGCTTCCGTAATATACTTCTTACTTAATGCTACAGATTCCTTAATATCATATCCCAATGCAAGATGAGCTGTTATTGCAGATGATATTGTACATCCAGTACCATGGGTATTTTTTCTATTTAGCCTCTTTGATTTAAATACGTGAAAAATATTCTCACCTATTAATACATCTACTGCATCTCCATCTAAATGGCCACCTTTCATCAACACAAATTTAGGCCCCAGTTCCAATATTTTTTCTCCTGCCAGTTTCATATCTGTAACAGAATTAATCTTTATACCTGTAATTTCTTCTGCTTCAGGAACATTAGGCGTTACCAAGTAAGCCATAGGAATTAGATATTTTATTAAATTTTCCTTTGCTTCAGGTTTTAATAATGAATATCCGCTTTTAGAAATCATCACTGGATCAACTACTAAAAAACTTGGATTATATTTCTTAATGGTATTTACTATATCCACTATTATTTCCGGACTAGACACCATACCTATTTTTACGGCTGCTGGCTCAATATCATCAAAGACTGCTTTTATTTGACTTTTTATTATTTCACCACTTAACTCCTCAACAGCAAAGACACCTTCTGTATTTTGCGCTGTTACTGCCGTAATAACACTCATTCCATATGTACCAATAGCACTAAATGTTTTTAAATCTGCTTGTACTCCTGCTCCCCCCGAAGAATCAGAGCCTGCAATGGTCAGTGTTGGCACTCTGTAATTTCTCAAAATTATTCTCCCTCCTTAGTTAATTATGAATTATGAATTATTAATGATAAATTATAGATTATGAATATAAAAAAGCTGCACTCTTACCAGAGTACAGCTAAAATTTAATAATTGAAAAATTATTAATGATATATTTATTAAAAATTCCATAGGAATTTTATCATTAATTTTTCATTCTTCATTTTTAATTCTTAATTTTATTACGCTTTCCTCCGCTGGCATTATCCAGTTCAGGTACAAGGGTTGATTATGTCATATCTCTCAGCTTTTTGTAGCACCCCTAGCAAATTTTATATATTATTGTCCCTTTTATTGTAAACTTATCTATATATTTTTACAACACTTTATTTTTTAAAATTAACCTATTATATCTTATGTCTATATTTCTCTGGTTTCATATTTTAAAAATTCTTTTTCTTCTTTATTTAAATATGGACTCAATCTTTCATAAACATTTCTATGATATCTATTAAGCCATAATCTTTCTTCCTTGTTTAGCATTTTTACATTAACACCATTTAAATCTATTGGGCAATATGAAATAGTATTAAATCTATAGAATTGTCCATTTTCATTTAATTCATCTTTTACAACTAATAATGTATTTTCAATTCTTATACCATGCTTTCCTTCTTTATATACTCCTGGCTCATTAGTTATTACCATACCTAGCTCCAATGGAACCTTATTTCCACTTTGCCTTAATCCCTGAGGTCCCTCATGAACATTTAAGAAGAAACCTACTCCATGACCAGTTCCACATTTATAATCTAATCCATGTTTCCATAATGGTCCTCTTGCAAGAATATCTAAATTTTCTCCATGGGTTCCCTTTAGAAACTTAGCTCTAGCTAAATTTATATGTCCTTTTAAAACTAAAGTATAATCTTTCTTTTCTTCTTCAGTAAGCTTTCCTAAAACAAATGTCCTTGTTATATCAGTAGTGCCATCAAGATATTGTCCGCCAGAATCAACTAGGAATAATCCTTCTGCTTTTAATTCATAATCACTTTCTTCACTAGCAGAATAATGCATCATTGCTGCATGTTCCTTATATCCAGCTATGGTCTTAAAGCTATCACCTTTAGATAGTTCTCCTTCTGCTCTTAACTGAGACAATTTTTCACTGGCAGAAATTTCTGTAATCTTTTCCTTACCCACATTTTCCTTAAGCCATTTAATAAATTTAACCATTGCAACGCCATCTCTTACCTGACATTTACCTAAGTTCATAATTTCCACTTCATTTTTTATGGCTTTTAAGTCTGTAGTTATATTGCTCTTAAAAATAATTTCACAATTAATTAATGAATATAACCTTGCATTTACTTTTGACGGATCTAATATGACCTTTCCTTTTAACTGTGCTACTGCTTCTTCAATATGATTATAGTCATGGACTTCAATACCTTCCATTAAAAGCAATTCTCTAACTTCATCAGAAACCTTTGACTTATCTATATATAGCTGTGCACTATTTTTAGTTATTATTGCATAACTTAAAACTACAGGGTTAAATAATATATCATTTCCTCTAATATTAAAAAGCCATGCTATATCATCTAATGAAGATATTAACATAGCATCTCCATTCATCATTTCAATAGCTTGTCTTACATCTTCAATCTTATCTTTTGCCATCATTCCACAATATTTAATATCATGTATAAATACTTCTCCTTTAGGCAATTCTGGTCTTTCCTGCCACACATCTTCTAATAAATCATGGGCCATATCTATATTAAATTTATTTTCATTAGCAATTTCTAATAATTCCTTATACTGATTTATTGAATAACATCTTCCATCAAACCCTACAGTTTCTCCGCTCTTTACGTTTTTCTTAATCCACATAGGTAATGTATCAACACCAGCTGTGGCCATCTTCATTAAATCTATCCCTGATTGGTTTAATTCTTCCTGTGCTTGAATAAAATATCGTCCATCAGTCCAAAGCTTTGCTTCATTTTCCCCTACCAATAAAGTACCTGCTGAACCAGTAAAACCTGAAATATATGCTCTTCCCCTATAATGTTCTGAAACATATTCACTTTGATGTGGATCACTACTTGGAATTATATAATAATTTATATTATTTCTTTTCATAGCCTCTCTTAAATTTTCAACATTTCTCACAAATAAGCCTCCTTTTTATTTCATTCACAATTTTATTATACATGTTAATTATTATTTTCAAATATAAAAAACTTATATTTGAAAAATAAAGATAATCTAATTCAATTTAATCATAAAATAAAGCTGCATTAATGCTTACAAAGCTTTTATACTTCTTCTACATTAATCAGCTTTACAATTATATTATTTCTCAAATTTTTTCATATTATTATTCTTTTAATATACTATTAATTTTCCTTTTAATCTTATTTAAAGGATCATCCTTAGAATATGATAAACCTATTTTTTTAGGGCCTACACCACCTTTAGCCTTTATATCTCTTGCTAATTTAATACTTTCTTCTCTATTCATGTACGCCTTCCTAAAATTGCTTCCATATACTATATGATTTACTTTTCTTTTTAGTTAATTTTATTGCTTTAATGATTTTAAAATATGCTCACTTTTTAAATTAGCTTTATTTAGAGAATCTCCTCTATTGGATAAATCAACAGTTTTTGCTCCTACTCCGCCTTTTACCTTTATTCTCTTTGCTAACTTTATGGCTTCTTTAAATGATAGTTCAGATATTTTACTCATAATAAAATGCCTTCTTTCTATGGTTTTAATGTAACCTTTTAATATTCTAATGTTGCAATTATATCAGTTACATAATTTTCAAATATTTTAAATAAATTCACTATAAATCTTTGTTCTACTTCAAAAATATATTCTCGACCTTTTAATATAATAACAATTTTTTTATTATAATATACTGGCGTATAAGGAATAAATAACAATTGATATCTTTGTGCCACAATAGTTGATTTATTTTCATTAATATCTTTTATTACTGTATTTATATTAGTATCCGTTAGATTATATGTTAATTTTAGCTCTCTATTAAATAAGTCATCCATAATTAAATAAGCTACTTTTATATTACTACTTTGAAAATTACAGTAATATTGAGTCAATTCTTTAAATTCCTCTGGCCAATTAAAATGTTCAAAATCTTGTTCTAACTTTTTCCTTATACATTGCCTTTGTATATACTCTTCAAAATTTTGAATTACTTCATATTCAGACTCTATTTTATCTAATATTTTATCCATATTATTTTTTTGTTCTTCAATATTAGCTTGTACTTCATCTTTTGAAATTTTAGCCCACCCTAAAGATACTTCCTTTAAGCCACTAGCTGATATTATTAATATATCTAATATTACAGCCGTTACCATTGAAGCTATAAACACTAAAAAAACCATCCAGATAACTTTTGGTATACCAAAACTATTATTGATTTCTAGCTTTTTTACATCTATTATATTTATGATTACAGCTGCAATAAACAGCCATATACTATAATAAATTCTTCTAATTATCTTAATGTTTTTGCTTATAGCATCTTCTCTACCATAAGTAGTAAATGTAAATATTAAATATAATATGGGAATTATAAAAAATAATAATAATGGATTAAAACATTTATCTATCACAGAATTACCTCTTTATACAGTTATTTTTTTCCATATATTAATATTATATAATTATAAATAAAAAAATAAAATGTAAAGCTATTTTGCTAACTTACATTTTATTTTTTAATTCCTGTATTTCTTTTTCCAGTGCACTAATTCTATCATTTAATTGTCTTATAATATCTTCTTCATATTTCTCATTATAACTTTGCTTTTTTTCTTTATGAGATTTCTTTTTGTTTTTCTTCTTAACAATTCGTTCACCGCCATCAGAAGTTTCTGGTTCTGCTGTAAAGGGATTAGATATATTTCGATATTCTGGGCTATAATACCTTCCTGGGCCTGCTTGAGAATATTGTTGTTGAGCATTAAACATTACTATTACTTGGGCAATTAACTGTACCCAATTTCCAAAAGCATTTGCCACATTAGAAGGCATATTGCCTGATAATATGCTTCCAATAACTTCTCCTAAAACAGTAATAAGCATTGGATCTATATCTTGAAAGCCAAAGGGAATATCTAAATCACAATATTTATACTTATTTTCACTTGCACCACCAGTAGGATCTATTTCGCACTCTTTATTTTGTTGATTTTCATAGTAACTTTCTTTATTGTCACTTTTTTTATTCTTATTTTTTCTATTAATTTTATCATTAGTAATATCTGCATCCCAAGCCATATATTTTTCCTACTATATAATACTATTGCTTATTACCATATTACGTATATTTAAACTTAAGGGTTCATATTATCTACTATAGTCTTTTCTAAAAAGCTTACTCTTGCTTTTAATTTTTCTATCTGATCTTTCAATTCTTCAATGATGATTTCTAAGCTTTCACTACTCTTTTTATTGCTACCTTCTGAATTATCTTCAGAATTATAATTGGATTCTTTTGAATTACAACTACAAAATGGATTATTTACATTTTTATATCTTAAGTCATAATAACGTCCTGGACCATTTTGAAAATATTGTTGCTGTGCTCCATAAGTTTCTATAGCTTGCCCTACCAAGTTAAGCCAATTTGATATAGCCACAGCTACATTAAAAGGTACACTTCCTGATATAATATTACCAATAACTTCACCAATAGTTAAAAAAAACATTGGATTTATATCTTGGAATCCTCCAGGAATATCTAAATTTACATTAGCACAGCAATTACTATCAGCTCCCCCTGAAAGATCTATATCTGGAATACTACTTGAAATATTATCTTCCTTTTCTACATAACCATTTCTCTTAAGCATTTCATATATTTCATTTAAATCATATATATTCATTTTTTCTCTAAAATTTATAAATAATTGATTTACTAATATTTTATGCCTACTTTTTATTTTAGTAACATTTTATTATTTCTTTTCATAATATATATTATAACACTTAGCAAATAACACTTAGCAAAAGTTATACTCCTATCTTTCGGCATAAAACTAAGCCTCATAGAAATATCCTATGAGGCTTTTTAAATTTAAAAGTCACTACCTGCTAAATATCCTGTTGAAAATGCCATTTGAAGATTATATCCACCTGTTTCAGCATCTATATCAATTACTTCTCCGGCAAAATATAAATTATTTATTAATTTGGATTCCATGGTAGAAGCATTAATCTCCTTTACTTTAACTCCACCTGAAGTTACCTGTGCTGCCTTTATAGTTAAAGTCTCCCTTGCTGTAAGCTTCATTTCTTTTATATATGAAATTATCTTAATTTCATCTTCTTTTTTTAAATCACTGGCTTTAACTTCCACTAAGTTAAGCATTTCAAATATCTGTTTTAAGAAATTTTGTGGTAAAATTCCCTTTAAATTATTTAATACAGTCTTATTACTGTTACTTCTAATTAATTGTGAAAGTTCATCTTTTGATTTATCTTTAAGAAAATCTAAAACCACTTCTACCTCACCATCAGCTAAAGCCTTATTTAAATATGAAGAAATCTTTAATACTGCTGGACCTGATATTCCAAAATGAGTAAATATCATATCTCCTTCTTTTTCAAACTTCTTCTTTTTAACTTTTGCTTGTATATGTACATCCTTCATAGATACACCTTGAAGTTTTTTAACAAATTCCTCCTTTATAACAAGGGGAATTAAAGCTGGATAAATAGGTGTTATTGTATGGCCATGTTTTTTAAGAACTTCATACATACTTCCATCTGATCCTGTTGTAGGGAAGCTTTTTCCCCCAGTTGTAACTATCACTTTATCACCTGTAATAGACCTACCTGTATCCAGTACCACACCTTTTACTACATTCTCCTTTATTATTAAATCTTCAACTTTTGTATTATATAATATCTTAACATTGTTTTCTCTTAATTCATTTTCAAATAAAGCTATTACTTCATCTGCTTTATCGCTTTTTGTATATACTTTTTCATCATACTCTACCTTATATTCTAATCCTTTTTCACTTAAATACTCTAATAATTGATAGTTTGAAAAAGTATATAAAGCACTATATAAAAATTTATTATTAGTTACTATTTTACCAAAAAACTCTTCAATATCCCTGTTATTAGTGATATTGCATCTTCCGCCACCAGTAAGTTTTAACTTCTTGCCTATTTCATTATTTCTTTCTATTAAAATAACTTCATTATTTTTAGCTGCCGTTATAGCTGCCATAATACCTGCTGGCCCGCCTCCTATAACAATAACCTTTGCCATTTTGCCTACACCTCACTATCAGTCATTTGTTTATTTTCTTATTATAACAAAAAAAATATTATGTATATAGTACAAAAGTGGCTGACGCCATGCTTCAGCGAAGGAAGCAACTTTTGTTAGCCAACCAAAAGGTTCTAAAAGAAAAA
>OOCW01001278.1_pt1 | contig 18451 bp, 18 predicted proteins | sample 1671201 | NCBI WGS metagenome assembly OOCW01 (sample SAMN06348132, study PRJEB24527) | human gut metagenome | biome: human gut; feature: ankylosing spondylitis patient; material: feces | host: Homo sapiens | place: China | collected 2015-10
TGCCTGTTTTGTGGCTGGTGCACTTCCGGCAGTGATCGGAAAGAAAAAGAATATCCTCTTTTTTGATCTGTTTTTTGCGCTATCCTATCTGTTTATTATATTTGGAAAAAATCCATTCTGGTTTGCAGCAGCATTCTTTCTCACGGGGATTGCCAGAGGGGCAAGCAGCAATTTCTGCAATACGGAGATCAACAGTCTGGCACCCGGAAAAGCATGGATCATCAATGGGTTACACGCAATGTTTTCCGTAGGTGCATTCGCATTTCCAATCTTTTTGACGATACTGACCGCAAATAATGTGGACAATTGGATCATTGCCTGTTATGTCATGGTTGGAATGGGAATCCTGTCCTGGATCTTATATTTGCGGATGCCAATTGAGAATGACAAAGTGGAAAAAGTTGAAAAAGGCAAGGGCGGACTTGGATTTTTTGTAGAGCCGATTTTTTATCTGTGTACAGGAACTTTATTTTTCTATCTGTGCGCAGAGCAGGGCGTTATTGGCTGGCTGATCACTTATTTTGAAGATACCGGGCTTTTGAGCGCCTCCCTGTCACAGCTTATGGCGAGCGTGCTTTGGATTATGATCCTGGCAGGAAGACTTCTCACAGCGACACTGTCAACGAAGATCAAAAAAGAGAATCTTCTGATCATTATGGGACTTGGCATTGTCTTTTTCTACTTCCTTCTGATCAATAGTACGACAACATTCTGGATTGTGGCAGGAATTATGGGATTCGGATTCAGCATGGCTGGAATTTATCCGACAACCGTTTCGTTTTCCGGTGGAATCATTGAAAAGTTCCCGATGGCGTGGAGCTACATTCTCACGATCGCAAGTCTCGGGTCGATCATCATGCCGTCCATTATTGGAAAAATTGCGGATAAAAAGGGAATTGGACCGGGGATGGCGTCGGTAGCAGTTGTTGTGCTGATTGATCTGGTTTCTATTATCGGACTGGTCATTTATTGCAAGAAAAAAGGAGAGAAAGTGTCCCTTTAAAGGGATACATTCTCTCCTTTTTGGAAAGATACCATTAAAACATAATTTTTCCTTTGTGTTTTAATAATCTTGCACCGTTTACGATCAAAAGGATTCCGGAAACAATTCCGCCAACAAGAACGCAGATCCCGATTGCAAGATTTGCAGCACCTGTGGAACTCATTGTTTTATAAATCTTTTCTTCCATGTATGATACCCTCCTCAAGTTATTGACAAGTATAGTTCTTTTTCATCTGCATTTGTGATTGCTGGTAACACACCAGTGAAATATTAACTTTATATTACCATTTTTCTGAAAAGAAAACAATGATAATCTGCAAGCTGTTCCAAAGCTCTCTACATCTGTGGTTACTGGAACGAGGCACGAGCGAACTGTAACCATCTGTGAGAACGTCATGGATTCCAGTAATCTGCCCCGGAAAGCACATTCTCTTTGGAAAAATGTTCTGCCTGTACGGCATCTAATTCACAGACATATTCTGCCCGGTGTGGATAAGGTATGCATCTGCCGTCAATACAGTGGATATCATCGTTTAGGGAACGGTTATTGGATGTTGTGTCTGCGCTGGATGCGGGGTAATTTCTATATTCTGCGTACAAAACCGTATTTCGTGCATCCTCTTTCTTCCAGTCATGAAAACCGCATTCATGAATATGATTTCCCAATGCACATTCAAGAAAAACGGTTTTAGCATAATTGCGCCATGGTCTTCCGAGATAGACAGAATTAGGCGGGCAGTCCTTTGAGATAAGTTTACAGTTGGAAAATACATATCCGTATTCCTGACTTTCCGGTGTGGAGGCGGCAGTAATGTAGCCCTGAATGTCATTTACATTCGTAGTATGACACAGGGATTCTATCACGCAGCTTTCAAAATAAGCAGTGGCACTTCCAAAAATAAAATCAATGTCGCCACAAATATAACAGTTCTTATAATATTGTCTGCCGTTGATCCTTGGGGCAAATTGTTTTGGACCGATAAAACCGTCAGGCTCGATCTCTTTTGGCGGAAGCGGTCCGGTGAAAAGGGTATCCTGATGTCCAATCAGACGGCAGGAATCAATCACAAGCCGGTCACCATCGGCATAGAGCGCGATTGCCTGTCCGTGTGTGAGAGAATCGCCCGATGCATTTTCAATTGTGAGATTTTGCAGTGTGACGTCATGCGTATCAATGAAAACAGAGTAGGAGCGGAAAGTTCCGAGTTTTCCAATATCAGCCATGGGAGCAAGGGCGTAATCATCATAAGTCAGGACGACATCTTTATTTGACTTGCCAGTGCCGAGGATCGTCAGATATGGTTTATTGATAGTTATTTTTTCATGGTAAATGCCGGGTGCAAGATAAATGCAGGCCGGTTCATTAAGATCCATCGGAATGGCATCAAGTGCCGCGCTGATGGTCGGATAGACAGAAGAGTCTGCGGGGGTTCTGGATACATATAAAGTGCGCATTGAAAATAATGGTTGGTTCATTCCATGTGTTTTATGGAAAACCATGCTCCTTTTTGACTATTTTAAATATAATGTAGTATACAAAAATTGTAAAATCAAGTATTTAGAGTATAATAAGAATATAATTAAAAGCGATGCATGCTGTGAAGCATGCAGAGTGTCAGAATGCGTTACCATAGAGCAGAAGAAAATGAGGTGAAAACAGATGAACTTTGATCATAAACCACACAGGGGTGATAAACTTCAGCCGCTGGATGAAATTTCAGGATATAAGGTGCGGCCCGGATTTTATGACAGGAATGGTGCGGCGCAGGCGGCGAATGGAGTCAGTTTTACCATCCATTCCATGGGAGCGACCGGATGTACACTGTTATTGTTCCGCCCGAAAGAACAGGAGCCATTTGCAAAAATACGTTATCCGGAAACTTACTGTATTGGAAGCACATATTCCATGCTGGTATTTGGGTTAAATATCGAAGAGTTTGAATATGCGTTCCAGCTGGATGGACCATATGATGAAAAAAAAGGACTGCGGTTTCATAAAGACAATATCCTGCTTGATCCATACGCCCGGGCAGTGACAGGGCAGAGACACTGGGGAGAGCGCCCGGAAGGTGGAAAAGACTTTGTATACCATGCCCGGGTAGTGGAAAATAATTTTGATTGGGAAAAGAGCTGTTTTCTGAATCATCCGTTTGAAGATCTGGTCATTTATGAAATGCATGTGCGTGGTTTCACAAGAGATGCATCTTCCGGCGTGAAAGCACCTGGTACTTTTGAGGGCTTGAGGGAAAAGATCCCTTATCTGAAAGATCTCGGGATCAATGCAGTGGAGCTGATGCCTGTTTTTGAGTTTGATGAGATGGAAGATACCCGTGTGGTGGACGGAGAACGTCTGTATAATTACTGGGGATACAACACGGTCTGTTTTTTTGCGCCCAACACAAGTTATACTTCAGTGGTGGAACACAACCATGAGGGTGATGAGTTAAAGAATCTGATTTATGAACTGAAAGAAAATGGAATAGAGGTTATTTTGGACGTTGTATTTAACCATACAGCGGAGGGAAATGAGAAGGGACCATGTTTTTCCTTTAAAGGAATTGACAATAATATCTACTATATGCTGACACCGGATGGATATTACTACAACTTTAGTGGATGTGGAAATGTCATGAACTGTAACCATCCGATCGTGCGTAAATTTATCATTGACTGTCTGAGATACTGGGTCATCAATTACAGGGTGGATGGATTCCGGTTTGACCTTGCATCTATTTTAAGCAGAGACCAGAATGGTGCACCGATGGAAAATCCACCTATTTTACAGGGACTTGCATGCGATCCGATTCTCGCAAAAGCAAAGCTGATCGCCGAGGCATGGGATGCCGGTGGTTTATATCAGGTGGGCAGTTTCCCATCCTGGAACCGTTGGGCAGAGTGGAATGGAAGATACCGTGATGACATGCGCCGCTTCTTAAAGGGCGATGGTGGGATGGCTGGAACCGCGATCACGCGAATTACCGGATCACGAGACTTGTACGATCCGGCACATCGAGGAATCAGTGCATCCGTGAATTTCCTGACGTGCCACGATGGATTTACTTTATATGATCTGTATTCTTATAATATGAAGCACAACGAGAAAAACGGCTGGGGAAATACGGATGGTGATAACAATGGAAACAGTTGGAACTGTGGGGCAGAAGGCGCAACAGATGATCCGGAAATCGAGGGCTTGCGCCGCCGCATGGTAAAAAATGCGTTTGCAACATTGATGTGCAGCCGCGGACCGGCGATGTTTTTTGCAGGAGATGAATTCTGCAATACACAGTTTGGAAATAACAACTCTTACTGTCAGGATAATATCACATCTTGGCTGGATTGGAACCGACTGGAAGAATACAAAGAAATCCACGATTTCTTCCGCTATATGATCCGCCTGCGGAAAGATAATGCGATCCTGCGTAAGACTACAAAACCGGCGGCATGTAAACTGCCGGAGATCAGTATCCACAATGGTTTCCCATGGAATGGCGGTACAGATAATAACAGCCGGCTGATCGGTATTATGTATGCAGGAAGAGATGAGAATGATATCCGTGATGATATTGTGTTCTATTGTATGAATGCATATTGGGAAACACTGATTATGCAGCTTCCGGAGCTTCCAATGGGCATGCAGTGGAAAGTCTGTGTCAACACATTCCTTCCATATAAAGATGGAAAAAATGTGGAAGAACAAACAGAGTTTTATTATAAAAAATCATTAAAAGTTCCGCCGAGAACAGTTATAATCCTGACGGCAGAGGAAAGCTAGTAAACAGGATTATGCTTTGCTGGAATCCTCATAATTATTTTTAAGCAGCTGGCTGATAAGGTCGGCTGCGATTTTTTTGTCAGAAGGACGCAGATGACGATAATTATCAAAAACCACAGCTTCCTCTTTGTCGTGGATCCCGTTCCCAATCTGAAGCAGTGCCGACCGGTCTGTTATATAGTCGACGGAAACCTGCAGATAGTCAGCAATTTCGCATATCACATCATCCGGAACATGAAGATATTTTCCATGCAGATAGCCATTTAGTGTGGTTGGGGAAATGGCGAGATCCTGTGCCATTTTTCGCTGTGTGATTCCGTTTTCCTCCATTAATAAGAGTACACGTTCTTCTTGAATTTTCATTAGTGAGAGCTCCTTTTCGTTAAATTAAAAGGATTTTAGCTCACTTGACTGGTAAATATTGGAAAGTACCGATTTTCTGAATTTATTCTTAAAATCTAAGAAAAAAGACGATGGCTAAATCCAGCCACCGTCTAATGTTATGATTTGACCTGTCAGATATTCATTTCCTTCGGCAAGCGTCAGAACAAGGGAGGCAACCTCCTCCGGCATTCCGAATCTTCCGGCTGGAATTTCATCTGTTAATGTAGCACGTTCTTCTTCGGAAAAGCATGCATTCATCTGTGTGTCGATGCAGCCGCATGCAATGGCGTTTACCTGGATATTGCTTGGTGCAAGTTCCTTGGCAAGACCTCTGGTAAAAGAATTCATTCCTCCCTTGCAGGCGGAATAGGCTACTTCACAGGATGCTCCAACATTTCCCCAGACAGAGGAAATATTAATGATTTTTCCGGATTTTCTGGAAAGCATATGAGGAATCGCCAGTTTACAGGTGGAAAATACGGAAGTGAGATTCACACCCAGAATATGATTCCATTCATCGATCGTCATGTCAGTTAGCAGACCGACATATGAGATCCCGGCATTGTTGACTAACACATCGACACCGTGAAAACGCTGCTCAATATGTGAAAAAAGCTGTGTCACATATTCGAAATCAGAGATGTCACCAATACTTGCAAGGACATCTACGGAATAGTCTCTTTCCAGATCGTTTTTTAAATGTAAAAGTTCTGTTTCACTTTTGGAGCAGGTGATGACAAGGTTATAACCTGCTTTTGCAAAAGCAACAGCGATTGCACGTCCGATACCACGTGACGCACCGGTAATTAGAACTGTTTTTTTCATGCCATTATATCTTTCTTCATAGCTTCCCTATCGTTATCATAGAACTGGGTCAACAGGGCGAGAAGCTTCATTTTGCGGTATTCCTCTTTGCTCACAAGTGGTTGATAGTAAGAGTAACGTCCTTTCTGATAAGAAGCCAGAAAGCCTTTTTTCTTAGCTCTTGCAAGAAAAGTAGATACTGTCTGTGGTTTCCAGGCAGTATGATAGCGCTCGTTTGTCTGAGTCATGACTGCTGCTAAATCTAATTCAGCCTCATTGTTCCAGATAATTGTCATTATCATTTCTTCGCAGGCTGACAATTCTATATTCTTCATAGTGTCATCTCCTTTTTTTGCTTGTCCGATTATTATAGCATATAGCCAGCAGCAAAACAGCCGGAAATTGCTATTATAATGTGAATTTTTTGTTAAATTTTATATTTGTAGTATGTTTGGGTGAAATTTTGTGTGAAAGTAATAAAAAAGGATATTGATGTGATATCAATATCCTCTCAGTCAGTCGGAATGACGTGATTCGAACACGCGACCTCTTCGTCCCGAACGAAGCGCTCTACCAAGCTGAGCCACATTCCGATATATTTGGTTGTACGTCCAAAACCGTACTTTGTTATATTAGCATAATTAAATGCAATTGTCTAGAAAAAAATGAATGTTTTTGCAGGTAATTATGTTTACAATTAAATTTGGATGTAGTATTCTTTGATGAGGTGATACATAATGGTCACTGTAAAAAGAATAAATACAGAGAATAGAAAAAGGAGAACTTATGGGAAGAGATGTCATTATTGCCTGTGATTTTAACAGCAAAGAAGAAGTAGTGAGCTTTTTAAGCAAATTTCAGGATGAAAAGCCATTTGTAAAAATCGGAATGGAACTTTTTTACGCAGAAGGACCTGAGATCGTCAGAACAATTAAGAAGATGGGACATAAGATTTTCCTTGATCTGAAATTACATGATATTCCAAATACAGTCAAAAAATCCATGGCAGTATTATCAAACCTTGATGTTGATATGTGCAATGTTCATGCGGCAGGAACCAAAGCGATGATGTCCGCAGCGATTGAGGGACTGACAAGAGCAGACGGAACGAGACCTCTGCTGATTGCTGTGACACAGCTTACCTCCACAAGTGAGGAAGTGATGCAGGAAGAATTGTGGATTGACAAACCGATTGACAAAACAGTTATGCATTATGCAAAAAATACAATGGAAGCAGGGTTAGATGGTGTGGTATGCTCTCCATTAGAGGCAGGAAAAGTACACGAAGTATGTGGAGAAAAATTCCTTACCATCACACCGGGCGTGCGTTTTGCAGACGGAGATGTAGGAGATCAGAAGCGTGTGACAACACCTGCAAAAGCAAAAGAGCTTGGCTCTGATTATATCGTAGTCGGCAGACCAATCACACAGGCAGCTGATCCGGTAGCGGCATACAGAAGATGTGTTGCCGAGTTTGTTGGCTAGAAAAAGGAAGATTATGGAGAAGAAAAAAGGAATTAGCGGAAGTACCTTAAAAATGATCGCCATCGTCACCATGCTGATCGACCATATCGGCGCTGCTGTGCTGGCAAGACTTCTGATGGTAAACGGGCTGGGAGAACTCGATCAGACCAATACAGATGCGATCATGCAATGGCTCTCTGCAAATGGAGCACTGTATTGGACATACACGATCATGCGAATGATCGGACGTGTGGCGTTTCCAATCTTCTGCTTTTTGTTGGTGGAGGGATTTCTACATACGCATGATGTGAAAAAATATGCGATGCGGCTTGGGCTGTTTGCATTGATCTCAGAGATACCGTTCGATCTGGCATTCAGCAGCAAAATACTCGAATTCAATTATCAGAATGTCTTTTTTACTTTATTTATTGGTTTGCTGACGATGATCGCTTACCGTGCAGTGGAAGAAAAAGAAGAGTGGAATCAGGCGTTGAAGGTGATCTTGTATATCCTGATCGTGGCAGCAGGAATGGCACTGGCGTATTTTTTAAAGACCGATTATGCCGAAAAAGGTGTATTCTGTATCATGGTCTTATACATTTTCCGCAAGAAAAAAATGTGGCAGCTCATCGCAGGATGTGCATCATTCATCTGGGAGACACCGGCGCTGTTCGGCTTTATCCCGATCGCATTTTATAACGGAACCCGCGGCTGGAAGATGAAATATTTCTTCTATATTTTCTACCCGGCACACTTATTGATTTTATATCTGCTTTGCTATTTCATGGGAATCAGCGGATATTCAGCGGTTTAGCTTTTTGATAGAAAATGAAATACAAGCTTGACATAATACAAAAGGGGCAGGAATCGTGAATATATATGACACAAATGAATCAGTGGAATTGTACGACAACCGCGGAATTGAAATGGCAAGAAAATGTATACGGAGAGCAAAGAGAGAGTGTGCGCTCAGATATCTGATTTTGCTGTTATTATTTGCGCTTGGTATGGTGGATAAAATACTGTTTCCACAGATAGAAATAAAGCTTTCAAGCTACATTCTTCTTTATGTTATATGCATGTTTTCTATGATGGGGTTTCGCATTTTCCATAATGGAATTGTCGCAAAGCGGATGAAGGATTTTACGCTGCAGGAAAAGCACGATTATAATCTGGTCATCTATCGAGAAAATCATAATAAAAAATTTTTCTTAAAGAGTATAACCCTGCTGACAATGGCCAAGCAGGATATCCTGATGGAAAAACCGTTGGCTGCAAAACAGGCACTTTCCCAGATTGCGGTAGAAAGTCTGGAAAAAAATGTATTGAAGACCTATTATTTTCTGCTTGCAGCAGCATCATTTCGTGCGAGGGAGGATAGCTGGCAGATCGAACTGGAGCATTGCGCTGCGGTGCCTTCTAAGACCGTTAAGCTGTCGGATGATGAATTACAGGAGATTTTCAGAAGCGGGGATCAGACCAGGCTGATGGACACTGTAAAAACGTGGGAGATTATGGCAGAACAGGACACAAAAACAGAGCCATATCTGAATCTTTGGTTTGGAATATTGATGGCTGCAACTGCCGTCGGTTATGGAATCTGGACATTTGTTGTGGGAAGTTCAGATAGTTATTATAATTTTATGCTTATTGGGGCAACGCTGCTTTTAGTGGGCTTGTGGATTTTAGTTAGTGTAAGGATTGTTTATCTTCTGAGACGTTCCCAAAATAAGGGGAAGGGACTAGGAAAAAAGAAGGGAATAAGATTTTTAACTATTTTTATCCTCGTGCTGATGTGGTGCTTTATTGTAGGATTGAGTCTTGTGATTTTTGTGGGTGCAGGAAGTGATATACATACACAATGGGAAGCAATGAAGACGGGGAAGCAGCAGGAAAGCCAGGATGAAACATATCATAATGGCACAGAGATTTCCACAGAAGCTGACATAAAAAATCAGGAAACTGAAAACACAGAGACGGCATCAGAAATAATAGAAGATACGGAACTTAAACCGGATCAGAGCAATATAGTGAAATCTGGACCGATCACAGACAGTGAATATGCGTCTTTCCAGATCACAGCAGATGCATCTTCGGTGGAAGGCTTTGATGTGTTTGATGATTATGCTGAGACAATGGAAAAGAATTTCATTGGCACATGGTATTGTCCGAGCTGGGGCATGGCGTTCCGTATTCAGGAAGACGGTGCTTATATTTATACATTAGAATCTGAAAATATAGGATTTTGTAATCAGGAACCATATGTATGGGAACTGACAGACCGCTCCCAACAGGGGTTATGCCCAAGACTCAGCTTTTATTATGATGATAGCAAGGCTGGAGATATGTTTACATGCTATGTAGCAGGCTGTACAGATGATTATTTCTGGTGTAATCTGCAGGAAATGGTTTGGTACAGGCAATAGGTGTAATTTTGTGGATGAATTGAGAGTAAAAAGGAGGGCAGCATTTCCACTTCCGAAATGCTGCCCATATATTTTAACCATGTGGATACGGGAGAAAACGGAACCCACGGCTGGAAAATGAAATATTTCTTCTATGTTTTCTATCCGGCGCATTTACTGCTCTTATATCTGCTTTGCTATTTCATGGGAATCAGCGGATATTCAGCGGTTTAAAATGTGGAATGCTTAAAAGTTTTATAAGAAATTATGCGGCAGATTATTAAGAATGATTAAGAAAAGCTTGATTGAATCCCGGACTTTCTTTTTGTAACATGAATTCAGACAGGAAGTACTGAATCATTACAAAAAGAAAGCCGGGGATGAAAAATGAGCCAGAGAGAAAACGTAAATCCGATAAGGGAACAGAATCACAGAAAAAACAGCAGAAGATATCAGAAAAGAGCGGCAGCAAGAAGGCGGCGCAACACAATTTTTATCATGGAGATCGTGTTGCTGCTTATTCTTGCGGTGGTTCTTTTTTTTGTGTCAAAATTAAGCAAAATTGAGAAAACAAAGCTGGATATGGACAAGATTGAGGTCAATGAGGATATTTCGCAGGAATCCCAGAAAATTATGAAGGGTTACCAGACCATTGCGATGTTTGGTCTGGACAATCGCTCCAATGGAAATTTGTCGCAGGGGCGGAGCGATGTCATTATGCTTGCCAATATTAATAATGATACAAAAGAGGTAAAATTGGTTTCTGTCTACCGCGACACTTATTTGGATACCGGAGATGGAATTTTCCAGAAATGCAATGCCGCCTACGCTAAGGGTGGACCGGAGCAGGCGATATCCATGCTAAATGTAAACCTTGATTTAAACATCACAGATTATGTGACAGTCGACTTCAACTCGATCATCGAATGCGTCGATTTACTTGGCGGTGTGGACATGGAGATCACAGATGATGAGGCGTCTCTCATGACCGGATATATCCGGGAGTTAAACGAATTGACCGGAAATAAGGCCGAGAATCTTACGCAGGGAGGCACATATACTTTAAATGGTGTGCAGGCATGTGCATATGCGAGAATCCGATATGGAGGCGGTGATGATTACCGCAGAACAGAGCGTCAGCGTACGGTTTTGACCGCGATGGTGAAAAAAGCACAGCAGTCCGATCTTACAACCGTAAATAAGCTCATCAATGAGGTATGTGGTGATATCCAGACCAGTTTTTCAAATGCAGAACTGTTAGCGCTTGCGTCACAGGTTTTCCAATATTCCATTGGAGACACCACAGGATTTCCATTTACCAAGACAACTAGGGTTTTGAGCAAAAAAACAGGTGATGTCGTGATACCGTGTGATCTGAGCGACAATGTAAAAGAACTGCATATCTTTTTGTATGAGGACAGTGCTTACACCGCTTCCGATACCGTGAAACAGAACAGTGAAAAAATCGTGTCAGATACCGGATTTAAATCCGGCGACGGACATTAAAAAGGAGGGCAGCATTTCGAACTTTACGAAATGCTGCCCATATATATTTTAACCCTGTAGACATTGGAAAAAATAATGTCCACAGGAATTGTATTTAGACGGAACTGTTCCAACCCCAAACTGCTTTGAAACCGGCAGCTCCTTTTGATGATTTTATATTAAAGGAAATTTGTGACAGAAATTTGACTGGAAAGTGAAGAATCTCTTAAGCAGTTCTATGATATTTATAAACTGGGCATCTGTTTTTTTTCATAACAAATCTGTGGAAATGCTTGCACAAATTGCCCGAAAATGGTAACTTAGTTTTGAAGATTAAGCAGGGTGGCTTTATAAGCCGCCCTATTCTGTTATAGAAAGCAGGGAGACAAAATCCTCTGCTCCTGTAAGGACAGTCGCATTTGCTCCGCAAACAAGGAGGATTATGAATAAATTTGTCTTACGTCAATCATTATTATTACTTTTAACTGCGACCATCTGGGGCGTGGCATTTGTTGCACAGAGTGTCGGCATGGATTATGTTGGTCCGTTTACGTTTAATGTGATGCGAAGCATCATTGGAGGTGTGGTACTGCTTCCATGCATTGCCCTTTTGGGAAAGATAAATGGAAAAGGCAACACGGAAGCTGCAAAAAAAATGGATGGCAAAGAGCGGAAGACACTTTTCATTGGCGGTATTGCCTGCGGTGTGCTTCTCTGTATTGCAAGTAATCTGCAGCAGTTTGGAATCATGTATACATCTGTCGGAAAAGCAGGATTTATCACAGCAATGTACATTGTGGTTGTTCCGGTACTTGGGATTTTTTTGAGAAAAAAAGTGAGCGGTAAAGTCTGGTGTGGCGTTGGGATCGCAGTAGCCGGATTATATCTTTTATGCATGACAGAGAGTGGATTTTCTGTTCAGAAAGGCGATTTTCTGTTGATGCTTTGCGCACTGGCATTTTCCTTACACATTTTAGTCATTGATTATTTTTCCCCAAAAGCGGATGGAGTGAAATTATCCTGTATCCAATTTTTCACCTGTGGAATCCTGTCCGGTGTAGGGATGGTTCTCACGGAAAAACCACAGCTGACGAGTATTCTTGCTGCATGGATGCCGATCCTATACGCAGGTGTCATGTCCTGTGGCGTTGCATATACCCTGCAGATCATCGGGCAGAAAGGAATGAATCCGACGGTTGCATCGTTAATTTTGAGCCTGGAATCAGTGGTTTCAGTAATTGCAGGATTCCTTATCCTGCATCAGACGCTTTCTCTCAGGGAACTGATCGGCTGTGTATTAATGTTTGCTGCGATCATTCTGGTACAGCTTCCTGACCGCAAAAAATGAAAAGGCATTTTACAAAAATATCGTAGTAACATCAAAAAAACTATGTTATGATATTTATTAGAGAAAATGCGACGAAATGCAGGAACAGGTGACAATTATGATGACTTATTATAGGACGGACGATCAGGTCATACATGAAGAAGAAAAATTAAGTGATGGTGTATGGGTGCAGATGATCAACCCAACACATGATGAGTGTGAGGAAATTGCTGAGAAATTAATGGTAGACATTGATGACGTGAAGGCTGCACTCGACGTTGAAGAAAGTTCCCGTATTGAACTGCAGGATGGATATACGCTGATACTGGTGGATATCCCGGCCATCGAGATACGTCATGATCAGAGAACATACACGACAATTCCGCTTGGTATCATCCTGACGCAGGATATCATTGTCACAATTTGCACGGAGGATACACCGGTATTGCAGAACTTTGTGCGGAGCCGTGTGAAAGAATTCAGCACAAAGAAGAAGTTGCGTTTTGTATATCAGATCCTATACCGGACGGCAGCGATTTATCAGGCAAATCTCCGGATCATCGATAAAAGACGTACTGAGATAGAAGAACGTGTTGGAAGCGATACAGACGATTCCGATCTGATCAACCTGCACGAACTGGAATCTACATTAGTCTACTTTGCGACGTCGCTCCGGGCAAATGGGGTTGTGCTTGACCGGCTGACGCGCTATAAACGGTTGGAGCAGTACCCGGAAGATAAGGAACTTTTGGATGATGTGATAGTGGAGAACCGTCAGGCGATCGAAATGACAACCATCTACCGAGATATCATCAACGGAACAAGAGAGCTGATGTCCTCTTTGTTGGATAACCGCTTGAATAACGTTATGAAATATCTGACCTCTATTACAATTGTAATGGCGATTCCAACCGTCATTTCCGGTATCTACGGAATGAACGTGAACGAGAACTGGATGCCGTTTGCAAATACACCGCATGGATTTTTGATCATTTGTATTATTACATTGCTGATCTGTGTTATTACGATGTTGTTTTTGCGGAAAAAGAAGATGTTGTGATAGGGAAAGACAGAAATTTTTGAGATAAAAGGTATATGTTGTTTTGAGATAAATTCTGAAAATAACATATGCCTTTTTACGTGAAATATCATGGACAAGGTTATTAGAGGATGTTAGTATGATTTATAATTATGACGGGATTAGGAAATTAGGGAATGTTTGACGAAGATAAAAGATATAAAATTGTAATTTGTGATGATGATGAGACGTTTATAGATTTATTAAGTGAAAAAATAGAACAGGACTTTGTTCAGAGAAAGATAGTATGTCTTATAGAAAAATATAGTGACAGCAGAAAGCTGTTAGATAATATCGGGGCAGAAACTCAGTTGTATTTTTTGGATATTGATATGCCTGAAATCAATGGAATGGAGATTGCAGATAAAATATTAACAAAGAATCCACATTCCGAAATTATTTTTATCAGTAATCATGAAGAAATGGTTTTTGAGTCTTTCCGTTATACTCCACTTCGATTTATAAGAAAAGAAAAAATGAATCAGGAATTACAGGAAGCCATTTCGGCATTTCTGGACAAAAAAGAAAAGGAAAGCAGAATATTAGAGATTACAACAAGAGAGGGGAAATGTTGTATAGCAGTTGATGATATTATATTTTTAGAGAGCAGACAGCATTACTTGAAGATTTGTTGTGAAAACGAAAGTTACGAATTAAGAGGCAGGATTTCTGATTATGAAACGATGCTGGAAAAATATGGTTTTGTACGTGTTAATATTGGATTCATTATTAATTGCAAATACATTAAAATCTTAAAGACCAAGAAAATAATTTTATGTAATGGCATGGAAATAAACATCGGAAGCAATAGACACGATAAAGTGCGGCACGCATATATGGAATATGTCCGGGAGAAAAATAAATGGAAGTTGTAAGTATGGCTGCAGAGATATATGCAAGTGCAGCGGGAACAATTGCACAGATCTGGATTCTTTCAGAGTTATTTCCAAGAAAACAGTCTGTAAAAAAAGTGTATATAGTGGGATGGATTTTATTAAATTTCTGCATCGCGCATTTTGTGTTGTTGCCGAATATATGGCAGTCGCTGCTTGGCATGGGTGTGATGCTATTGATGTCGTGTATCATGCTTGAGGGAAAGACAGAACAAAAGATGTTAGTTATCATTGCCTGCAATGTTTTTATGATTCTGGTAAGTATGCTGAGAGGGAGAATAACCTTTTTCTTGTCAGGGAAATCAATCAATGAGATTAGTATTCAGGGATCGGAGAGTCTGGCAAGAGTATTAGGAATCGTACTTACGAATACATTATATTTGTTAACGGCCTATATTTTAACGTGTTTTTTTCATGATAAAATAAAACTGAAAAAAGAAGAATATATTATTATAATAATTTATTATATTATTTTCCTTATAGTGGTTTTATTATCAATAGCTATGTCACGAAATGTGGACTTTTCGCTTATATGGCAGAAAACATTTTTGATTTTAGACATGTTGATGTTTATTGCCAATATTATAGTTTTAAAAATGATATTTCATATAAATCAGCAAAATCACTATGAAATGGAAAATGCATTGCTGTATATGCAGATAACGCAGCAGGAGAAAAGAATCAGGGAAGAGGAAAAAAACTATCGGGAAGTTCAATTATTGCGTCATGATCTGAAAAGATATTTGGTTACATATCGTCAGTTGCTTCAGGAGGGAAAATATGAGGTTATAGAAGCTGACATTGATAAAATACTGGGGAAAAGGTTAAATACAAATCATTGTGTTTATACAGAAAATACAATACTGAATGCTGTAATTTGTGAGAAGATGGAACAATGTTCCATTAAAAATATTAAAATAGAGGTGCAGGTAAATGCAGACAAAGATATGGATTCTATAGAATATGGAGTTGTGTTATCGAATTTACTGGACAATGCGATTGAGGCGGAGGAACAGGAAAAAGAAGAAAATAGATATATCTGTTTGAATATTGGAGTGGAACAGAATATGATTCATTTGGTAGTGAGCAACTATATCTCAGAATCGGTTCTGCAAAATAACGCTTTGCTAGAAACATCTAAGAAAAATAAGCAGTTGCACGGAATAGGTTTAAGAGGTGTTAAAGAGTTTGTAAATAATAAGGAAGGTGAGATAGAAATATTTGAAGAAAATCATATGTTTGTAGTGCATATTTGTGTGTGCGTATAAAGTATGCCTAAAATGGGAAAAGTACGCCAGATATATTGTGAAATAAATAAAATGTGGCTATTTTAGTAGTAAAGAGGAGATGAGAAAGATTACTGCTAGGATAGTCCATTTTTTTATTGAAAGTAAAGTTATCGATGAAACAGATCGAGAGATTTATGAATATGGCTTGGAAATATTGAGTGAAAATGTAATGTTAACAGTCTTTCTTTTGCTATTTGGAGTTGCGATTGGGAGAGGCGTAGAAACAGGCATTTTTTTGTTCTCGTTTTAATGGATGAAATGGTGTTGGAGGTACAGGTATGGCTTAATAAAACTTACAATGTAGGTGTCGTGGAGGATAGAAATACCGGTCAGTGAACAGCTTGTAGAGACAACGCAGGCAGGAATTGGTATTGATAAATGTATATGGTTTCAATAAGAGGAACAGCAACAGGTCCTACGTTTTTTACTACATATGAAAATCCAGTTGAACCAGACATTTCACAGGAATTTACTGTTTTCAAAAATATATATAATTCAGGTTTATCAATGTTTTATAACTGGTTGATGAGATAGTGCTATTAGTAAACATACTTAATTGAGAAGGAGAATATGTATGAAAAACAAAATTAAAATGGGTTTAGCGTTATGAATGTTCGCAACTGTAATTCCAAATACTGCGTTTGCACAGGATTCAAGTAATCAAGTTCCAAGCGAACAGGTTGAATTTGCAGATATTTATATCGGAGACGAATTGATTACAGTTCCGGTTGTGATCGAGTCTGAAATTGTTTGCAAAACAGCACGAAGTGGTGTACAATATGAAGATACAATAGAGAGTGCAACTTATTATATCCCGGTAACTGAAGAAGGGAAAGCATATAATGAAGAATATGTAAGCGGTGCGAGAGCAAGAGGAACAGCGACAGATACTTACTTAGATCCGAGAAAATATCTGACAGCAACGAGTATTATCCGATATACAATGTCTTCAAATGATGAGTATGTTTTGATTAACAATGTTGCAATTACGAAAAACAGAAATCCGGAATCATCTTCTACTGGTGGATATTTATATGGGATTGGAACACCGACGGCTAGAATTGTGTGTGTTGGTCTTGCAAAAAATAACAGGGGATATGAGCAGGTAGTAGATTCCCAGAGTGTTCCATGGGGAACAACAGGAGTGAGCACTCCATCATGGTGGACTCCTGTAATGTGTGGCAGTTATTCGGATCAGTATAGGGGGCTTGTACAATATAGCTTTAATTTGATTTACAGTGATGGCACAGTCAGTTGTGCGTTTACGCATGGTCTGGCAAAATAAAGTAAAAAAGGAGGAGGCACCATGGCAACAAACAAATCATTAAGCAGAAGAACGATTTTCCTGTTAGCGGCGGCAATTTTGTATCTGATGATTCCACAGAATGCTACAATGCCTATGCCGGAGGAAGCGGTATTCCCATTTTCATTGTTGTCGTTGTCGCAAATAGCAAGAGTGTTTGCTTTCAGACAATGGATTGCCATGGATTTGATTCTTTTTACAGCAGTGCTGGTCATCATGCAGCTGATCCGTGGAAAGCATGAAGGAGGAATGTTTCTTAGAAATAAAACTGCAAGAATCATTTGCATGGCAGCATTCTTAGTAGTATTTCTTCCACTTGCATACATAACGATACCAACCGTATTCATTCTGGGCAAACCAGCCTTTATGAGCATGGATGCCTGGGTATTCATGTTCGGTAAACAGGGCGGCGCGAACCAGTACATTCTTCATCTCTGGTGGGCAGCATCAGCGGTACTGCTGGACATGGGAATTGCGAAATAAATTTATAAAAATAACCCGCATGGAATCAGAACATATTCTGTTTGAAATTCCATGTGGGTTGTGTTATTTTACGCAATTTGAACATAAGTTGGGAACGTTGTTGTTGGGAGAATGGGATGGGTTTACCGTTCAAATCGTCCACTTGCGCCACAAGGAAGCACAAGTCCATTGGATGACACCTGGATATCGAGCATAGTAGGACTGAGTGGTTCTGTGAAATTATTTTCGGTAAAATTATTTTTGTTGGCACCATTATGGTGGGGAATTTTATGTTACGTACTGTTAAGGCTTGCAAATCCTTATTTAAAGGAACATGGCGTGAAACTGCTGCAAATAAATAATAGGAAATATAAAGCATTGATAAAAATATTTACAATTGTATTTTTAATTGCATTAATATATTGGTCATACGGATTTACCTTGTATGTAGTGTTTCAGCCTATGCCGTTTTTGGTTGGTTACTATATTATGAACCACCGCATTATTTTAGGAATTAGCTGATGTATTGAAGCAATTCTTATTTATGTTTCGTTTGAAACTTGATAGTTATCTGTACAAAAGTGTTTATGAAAAATTATAATGGTAAATATTTGTGCGTGTGTATAAAGTGTGCCAAAAACAGGCAAAGTATGCCAGGTATATTGAGAAATAAACAAAATGTGACTATTATTTCAATAGAGGAGTATACATCTTAATGTTTTGAAAAATGATTAAATGATATGAGAAGAGAAGGACGGAATCAAATTTTATTTAATTCC
>OOCW01001290.1_pt1 | contig 18267 bp, 17 predicted proteins | sample 1671201 | NCBI WGS metagenome assembly OOCW01 (sample SAMN06348132, study PRJEB24527) | human gut metagenome | biome: human gut; feature: ankylosing spondylitis patient; material: feces | host: Homo sapiens | place: China | collected 2015-10
AAGTTTTATTTGTTAATACTAAAGAGTTAACAGTAAAATGGGGTACAAAAAATGCCATAAATATACCTTCACCAAATCTTCCAGGAGGTATGCCAATAAAATCTTTTGGAACTTTTTGTTGTAAAGTTTCTGATTATGAAGTATTAATCGATAAAATTGCTGGAGTTAAAAAACAGTTTACTATAGATGATGTAAAAGAACGCATTATGTCCATGTTGGATCAGGTTATTATGAAATGGATTGTAAAAGAAGGAAAGGATATATTTAATCTTCAAGCAAATGCATCTGAAATATCTAAAGGAATTCAAGAAGACTTGGATATGGAAATGGAGAAAATAGGTATTGCAATAACTAACTTCACCATATCTAGTGTATCATACCCTAAAGAGGTTCAAGAAATGGCTACAAAAGCAGCATCACATAGCATGATTGGAGATATGAATAAATATACTCAAGTTGCTATGGCAGATTCTTTATCAAAGGGGAATTCTGGAGGATCTGTTGCAGGAGATATGGCTGGCATACAAATGGGTATGATGATGGGGCAACAAATAATAAATAATATGAATAATAAACCACAAAATAATGAAAATCAACAAAATGAATCTACAATAAAAAGAGCAAACTTCTGCCCGAATTGTGGTATAAAAAATGAGGGATCAAATTTCTGTCCAAATTGTGGGACAAAATTAAACTAAAAAATATATTGAAAAAGATATAGGTTATATAAATTAACTTATATCTTTTTTAATATATATAATTTTCAGGAAAAAATAGTAATATATCTTAATAAGAAACGGAAAATAAAAATTTTATTTAATTATAAATAATTATAAATGTAAAATTTAATAAAAAAGATTATAATATAAATATGCTATTTTATGGAAGTATTAATTATATTTCCTATATACATCAGAGGGGGAGTATTATGAGGAACAAAAGAAAAAGTGTAGAATTAGTTTCACCTATAGGGAGATATTGTACATTAGTAGATTTAAAAAAACCAAGGGAGGAATATTTTGAAACAAAATTATCACCATTTGCATCTTATAAAGGGGACAATCATAAGATAAATAGGCCTAAAAGAATTACATCAAAATCAGAAGTAGATTTCTTATTAGAAAAAGGTCATATTGGTCAAGTTGAAAAGATGATATTATTTGCCATAAATAATTTAGTTTTCGCAACATCTTTGCAATTAACAACATATTTAAATAAAAAAGGTGTTAAAATAGAAGCTAAATCAGTGGCAAGAAAATTAACAAGATTAAAGGAAAAAAGTTTTGTAAAACAAATTGAATTTGTATCAGAAAATAGTACAAGTTCATATAAAGCTTACTACTTAGGTTATCATGGAATAGGTCTTTTAAGAGCATTAGATCAAAAGACATATTCACAAGGATATGTAAGTGAAATTAAAACATCAAAAATCAAGTGCTTATTAGCATCTAATCAGCTACTAACACAAGTAATGGAAGCAGATACAGATTTTAAAGTATCTAAAATAATACTTAATGAAAGTATAAGAAACTGCATAGTAAGACCGCAGTCAATATTAAATTGCAATGATAGAACTTACCTTATCGAAGTAGTTAGAAAAACAGATACATGGAAAGAAGAATTTTTGAATAAGTTAAATAGATATGAGATTGTTATAGAAAATTATGATAACTTAAATATGAAATTCCATGATAAGCCTAATTTAATTATACAGGGAGAGTCTTATGATCATATGATGGAAATCATGAATATGGTTAAATGTATACAGGAAGAAGTAAATATAGATATTATTTACACATATGATAGGATTTTACTTTATAATTTACAAGATGCATTTTTCTCGCCAGAAGAAAAACAAAGTAAAAAGAATTTATTTTCATTTTTATTTAAAAACTAACAAAATACCACTATGGATAATAACTTATTCATGGTGGTATTTTAGTATTTTATAGCAATAATAAAATTCTATTTTCATTCATAGTAAATTTACATTAAATTCATATTAACAATGTATTATTTAATTATAGAAAGACTAGCTTAATAATTTACTTAAATACCCGTATAGTGATAGATTCCCTCACACTCTTTTATCTATCATTATGAAAATATAAAGCCCTGCATCCTCGTAGCAGGGTTTTATTCTTATATAAATTTATATTTATGTTTTTCTTCATTGTAAAGAATATGTCTGAGTAAATCGTATACATAAATTGCTATAAAGGATAAAAAAAACCAAGCGATTGAACTTCTTAAAGATATTTGCCCTAAGAAATTAAATCTTAAATTGGAATAATCCCAAACATCTAATAATAGTATTTTATTTATAATAATTCCGGAGATTAGCTCTATAAAATCAATAATAAAAACAGAAATAAACATCTGAAGTAATAAAGGAATCTGTTTATTTGAAAAATTATTAATAGATCCTATTAGAATAAAACAAAGACCTCCTACAATTATCATAGAAAAATGAGAATATCCCCTATATAAAATTTCTATAAAATAATATGTAATGCCTCCAATTAAAAATAGTATAAGGTATTTTGATAAGGTATTTAAATTTTTCATATAGTTTATCCCTTCTAACATTCTGATATTAATAAGTATTTTTTGTATTGTACAAACTAAGATACATGGGAAAAAAAGTAATTAAGTATGTTTAATATGTAATTTATATGGGTATATCTATATTAGAAAATAGTTAGGAGGAATTTATAATGTCAGATAGAATAATATGCGATTGCATGGGAACTTCATTAGAAGATATAAAAAACGCTGTAGCTAATGGAGCTAAAACAGTTGATGATATAAAAGAAGCTACTGAAGCGGGAACAATCTGCTGTGGATGTGACTGTGAGATAGAAGAAGCTCTTAATGAAGTATTATAATAAATAAATACATATATCAAAAAGGGACTGAAGAGTCCCTTTATTTTTTTGTGTTTTTTTCATAGAATATTGTTGACATTAACCTTACGTTAAACTTTATACTCTAGTTAAACATAAACAATTAACAAATAAATAGAAGGTGATATATTTGGAATATTCTATTAATGAATTAAGCAAAATTGCAAAAATTAGCACAAGAACTTTAAGATATTATGATGAGATAGATTTACTTAAACCAAAGAGAATAAATTCTTCTGGTTATAGAATATATGGAGAATATGAAGTAGATAAGTTGCAACAAATTCTTTTTTATAAAACTATGGGATTTAAGCTGGAAGATATAAAAAATATAATTAACTCTGAATCATTTGATATAATGACAGCTTTAAATAATCATAAAAAAGAACTTATTAAAAAAAGAAAAGAAATAGATTTGTTAATTGAAAATGTTGAAAAGACTATAAGCTATAAAAAAGGAGAAATTAAAATGTCAAATAAAGAGAAATTTGAAGCTTTTAAAAAAGACTTAGTAGATAAAAATGAAGAAAAGTATGGTAAAGAAATACGTGAGAAATATGGAGATGATCAGATAAATAAATCTAATGCTAAAATGTTAGGATTAAGCGAAGAGGAATATGCTGATTTTGAAGATTTATCTAAAAAAATAATAGAAAAATTAAAAGAAGCAATGGAAGAAAATAATCCTGCAGGAGAAAAAGCTCAAGAAGCTTGTGAACTTCATAAAAAATGGTTAGGATATTCATGGAATTTTTATTCTAAAGAAGCACATAGAAATTTAGGTGAAATGTATGTGTCAGATGAAAGATTTAAAAAATATTATGATGATAATAAAGAAGGAATGTCTGAATTTTTTAGAGATGCTTTAAATATTTATACAAAATAATAAAAATATTAACTTAAAATAGAGAAAATATACTGGTAAATATAGGATATTTTCTCTTTTTTTATATGGCAAAAAAGTAAAATAAAGTTATTTGATATTTTTAGATTATTATTGTATAATGAGTTTGTAGAAATAAATGAAAAGGGGAAAATGTTTTTTTGGTTAGGAAAATGATTTACTAAGATCAAAGACTTTTATATACATATAAAATAGGGGGATGATTGATATGTTAAAAGTTACTCTAAATGATATTAAAAAAGCTCAAGAAACTATAAAAGGTGTAGTAAAAGAAACTCCTGTATTAGAGAGTAAAGCTTTAAGTGAAATGACAGGAGCAAAGGTTTTTTATAAATGTGAAAACTTACAAAAAACAGGTTCTTTTAAAATTAGAGGAGCGGTTAATACAATAGCTAATTTAACTGATGAACAAAAAGCAAACGGTGTCATAGCTTCAAGCGCTGGTAACCATGCTCAAGGTGTTGCACTAGGAGCTCAAATGACTGGTATAAAAGCTACAATAGTAATGCCATCTACAGCACCTCTTGCAAAAGTTTCTGCAACTAGGGGTTATGGTGCTGAGGTTGTATTAAATGGAGAAGTTTATGATGATGCTTATGCAAAAGCAGTAGAAATACAAAAAGAAACTGGTGCTACATTTATACATCCATTCAATAATGAGCATGTAATGGCTGGACAAGGAACTATATCATTAGAAATATTTGAACAGTTAAATAATGAAGTAGATACTATACTTTGTCCAATCGGTGGAGGAGGAATAATATCTGGTATAGCTGTAGCAGCTAAAGCTTTAAATCCAAAGGTAAAAGTTATAGGTGTCCAAACAGCAAATATACCTTCAATGCAAGAATCAGTTAAAAATGGAGAGGTTACTACTGCATTCCATGCAGCCACAATAGCTGATGGTATAGCTGTAAAAACTCCAGGAGATGCTACATTTGAAATAATAAAAGAATTAGTTGATGAAGTAATAACAGTAACGGAGGAAGAAATAGCTCAGGGAATGCTATTCTTATTAGAACATCAAAAAATAGTTTCTGAAGGTGCGGGGGCAGTTTCAACAGCAGCATTAATATCTAAAAAATATAAGCCATCTACAGATGAAAGGGTAGTTTGTATAGTTTCTGGTGGGAATGTAGATGTTAACACATTATATAGAGTAATAGGTGTAGGTCTAGCTAAAGAAGGAAGAAGATATTCATTCTCTACAACTATGACTGATAAACCAGGAGGATTCTTACAATTAATAAGTATTATAAGTGCAAATAATGCAAATATATTAAATGCCAATCAAACAAGATTATCTTCTGGTGGAGCTATAGGAAAACAATCAGCAGAGTTTATACTTGAAACATTTGATCATGATCATATAGATAAGATAAGAAAAGAAATAGAAGCAGCAGGGTTTGAAATAGTGGAACTATAAAAAGGGTACATTAGGGAATTTAAAATATATAGAATATAAAAAAGCTATTGTAGTGACAAATTTTAGTTGTCATACAATAGCTTTTTTATTAATTAATTTTAACTATTTTATTATTTTCCAAATATCATATGCACTATCTAATAAGTATTTTCCTTTATAGTAGTCTAACTTTATATCATCAAAACAAGGTAAATTTTTAACGACTTGTGGTCGTTCTTGGAAATCACCTAGTATATTAAAATCCTTATCTAACACAAGGATTAAAGGATATTTAGCATCTTCAATATTTAAAATAGGTTGAATATATTTTTTACCTCTTGCCATAGTAATTACAGACATATCAAAGTTTGGATTTAAGTCCATAAATCTTTTTAATACAGCTACGTTTAATTGAAAATCAGGACACCAAATTTCACCTGAAACTAAAAATTTTATTTCTTTATCATAATTTAAAATATTATTAGTTAAAGATTCATCAAAAATTATTCGAGATGAATTCTTTGGTATTCTAGCTCTTTCACTTTTTGTACCTTGACCTACTGATGATTCAAAAGAGCAACCAACTTCATATAATTCTTTTAATGTCATTTGGTTCATATAAACCCTCCATATATTATTTACTTACATTCCCTGCAATATTTAAAACATCCCATGTAGTGGCGAATGGAGGTGCATAACATAAATCAAGCATACCAAGTTGTTCTGTAGTCATTTTAGCAGTTATGGCTGCTGCTAGAACATTAGCTCTTTGAACAGCGTCTTTATATCCTGCAACTTGACCACCAAGTAATACCTTAGTATCAGCATGATATACTAATTTTACATATACTTTTTCTCTACCTGGATAGTAATGAGTTTGGTTAAAATTGCTTATAAAAGCAGTCTTATAATTTATATTTAATGACTTTGCTTTTTCTTCTGTTAAACCAGTTGCAGCAGCTTCCATATTAAGAACTTTAATACATGATGAAGCCAATGAGCCAGGGAAAGTTGAATTAATTCCAGCTAAATTTTCACCGACTATTCTACCAAGTTTATTAGCACCAGTTGCTAAAGGGGCATATATATCTTCATTAGTTATTATATTTTTTATTGTTGCACAATCTCCAGCTGCATAAACGTCTTTAGCAGATGTTCTACCACATTCATCAACTATTATAGCACCATTAGGAAGCATTTGGATATTTGTATTTTTTAAGAAAGACGTATTAGGTTTAACACCAATGGCTATTATAACTAAATCAGCAGATATTTCATTTTTATTAGTTATAACTTTTCCAATTTTATCTTCTCCTATGTACTTTTGCACGGTTTCGTTAAGGTGTAGATGAATATTATTTTTTATTAATTCTTCTTCTAATAAATCAGTTATTTCTTTATCAAAAACTTTACTTAAAATTCTATCACTTCTACCTATAAGATGGATGTTTTTACCTAATTTTTTAGCAGCTTCAATAGTTTCTATACCAATAAAGCCAGAACCAATAATAACAATATTTCTATTTTCATCTTTAGACATTAATTCTTTTAATTTAATGCCATCACTCATATCTTTTAAAGTTGTTAAATTATTATATGACTTATCTAAAGATGGCATAATACTACTTGCACCTGTGGCAATCATTAATTTGTCATAGGTATCTTCAAATATTTCTCCACTTATGGAATCTTTTATTGTAAGTTTTTTATTATCTATATTAACATCAATAACTTCTTTAAATGTTTTTAAATCTATTCCTGATTCAATAAATTTTGATTTATCTCTGGCAATCATCATATTTGAATCATCGAAGAAACCACCAACAAAGTATGGTAAACCACAAGCTCCAAAAGAAACTATGTCAGTTTTTTCATATACGACAACCTGATAATCAGGTTTTATTCTTTTTAATTTGGCAGCGGCAGACATTCCAGCAGCCACACCACCTATAATTATAACTCTCATACTGTTCTCCTTGAATGTATATTAATTATTATAATAATACCCTAAAATAACATAAATAATCTATACTAAAAAACCAGCTAATTAAAAATTAACTGGTTTTAATATCTATATTAAATTTATAGAAATTTATATTTATCAATAGAGCTTACAAAATGTTGTAATTTAAATTTTGGATAAATAAGTTTTCTCTTTAAGATAGACAAATCTTTTTTGTATTGATTGTATTGTTCTGTACCTTCATCAAAATATTTATTTATACCTATATTAAACATATCTTCTTCATCTTTGTAACTCATATATTCTAGATAATCATCGATTAAGTTAGGATTAGATTGATTTAATTGTATAAACTTATCTTCTATAATTTTTAATTCTTTAATTAAGCTATCTGTAGCATGATGAATCTCATCATTTAAATAGCTTACATCTCTAACAGAATTAGTAAGGTTATTCATAACGCTATATTGAGCTTCTTTTATTTTTCTAGAATAAACCTCAGATAAAAAGAATAATTCTCCTAGCTCTTTTTCTTTTTCAAAGAAGCCAGGTAATAAAAGTCTTATAGATGATAAGTCAGATTTTTTTTGAATAGTTAATTGAGTTCCATAATTAAATACAATTTTTAGTGGAAATTTTAATGTATCTATGTCGGTTTCTTCTTTTAATTTTTTATTCTCAACAATAAATAATTTACTATTTTGATATATAGCAAAGCTATCTCCATAATTGTAGTATAAAGTTTTCGTAGGAACCTCATCTCCAAAATTGAAACTACGAATACCATTATTACACTTCACGACATTTCCATTCTTATCTAAAACAGGATAATAAAAACAATCAAATTTCATAATATATCAACCCACCCTTATAAAATATATATTTAATATGATTATATCATTTCTAATTAAAAATTGTGAAAAATTTACCAATTAATTTATAGAAAAATTATTGCAATATTATACAAAAAATTAAGAATTATATTAAAATATATGTATTTTTATCGTCACATAAATAATGAAGTAATTATATTATATATTAGTACGTTGTACTAAAAATTATAATGGAGGGTACTATATGGCTAGATATAGAGGTATTGATGTAAGTAACTGGTCTGGTAGTATAGATTGGAAAAGAGTTGCAGAATATGGTATTGAAGTAGTTATAATTCAAGCATCTGAAGGAACTTTTTATAGAGATCCATATTTACAAGAGTTTTATGAAGGAGCGAAAGCCAATGGATTAAGAGTAGGATTTTATCATTTCTTTAATCCAGGCTCATCTCCAACTCCAGCAGAGCAAGCTAGATACTTTGTTGACACTATAATAGATTATAAGTCCGATTGTAAATTAGTTTTAGACTTAGAACAAACAGGTGGGCTTGATAATTATGAATTAACACAACAAGCTTTAGAATTTTTAAGAGAAGTAGAAAGATATAGTGGAATTGATGCAGCTGTTTACACTTACACAAACTTTGCACAAAATAATTTATACGAAGGATTAGGTTTATCAGAATATGCTTTATGGATTGCCCAATTGGGAGAAGATGGTCCATCACCAAACCCAATATGGGGAGATAGATATGCAGGATGGCAATATTCAGATACAGGAGAAATTCCGGGTATAAATGCAAATACAGATTTAGATTTTTTCTATGATGAGATGTTCTTAGATAATAAGACTACTGTACCAGGAGATGAAAGACCAGCATCAAGTAATAGTAGAGTTATCTACTATACAGTGCAGTCTGGCAATACATTAAGCGGTATTGCCCAGAGATTTGGAACAACAGTTAGGGAACTACAAAGAGTTAATGGTATAGCGAATCCAAATTTAATATATCCAGGACAAATTATAAAAATATATGAAGATAAAAGAAGTGAGAAAAAAACAGATATAGATTTTTCGGGAACTTATATAGTACGAGCAGGAGATACATTAAGTTCAATAGCTAGAAGATTTGATACAACAGTAGATGAACTAGCTGAGGTTAATAATATATCAGATCCAAACTTAATATATGTAGGAGAAATATTAAAAATTCCAACAATTAATAATAGTAATTCTAAATCTGTATCTTCAAGACAATATAGAAATGTCTATGTTGTACAAAGAGGAGATACATTAAGTTCAATAGCTAGAAGATTTAATACATCAGTAGATAGATTAGTGAAAATTAATAATATAAAAAATCCAAATTTAATATATCCTGGAGAAGTATTAGAAATAGAAGGTTCTATATCATCTTCAGATAATGAAGAATATAGAAGATTGTATGTGGTGCAAAAAGGAGACACATTAAGCTCTATAGCTGAAAAATTTAAAACAACTGAAGAAAATTTAATTAAAAAGAATGATTTAAAAAATAATAATCATGTTTATGAAAATCAAGTAATAAGATTATAAAAAAGAATTAGTCTAAATAAAAGGGATGAGTATATATTTTGTTATATCTCATCCTTTTTACATAAATTTATAATATAAAAAATAATTACTATATTTATATTATAAAGTATTGTAGAAACTAAATATATTAATAAAATTTTAAAATGAGAACTTATTGACAGTGATAATAAAGTTAACTACAATAATAATTGCACATGGAAACTATTTGAAGTGGAAAATAATTATTACTGTGAGAGGAATGATAAAATGGATGAATCACAAGATAAGTCAAAAGAATTTTTAAACGCCATTGCAAAGATAAAAAAGTTGGTTCATAGAAATAATAAAAAATCTGATAATTTTCATCCAGCAATGCTTATGACATTAAAAACTATACACTTAAATGCTAAAAATAGTAAACAAGATGAAAATTATTGTGGGATAAAAACATCAGATTTAACTCAAAAGCTATGTATTACAAAACCAGCAACATCAAAAATGCTTAACTTACTTGAAGAAAAAGAGTTTGTAGAAAGATCTTCAAATAAGAATGATAGAAGAGTTGTATATGTTAAGTTAACAGAAAAAGGAGAAGAGTTTTTAAAACTTCAAGATGAAAAACTTGAGAACTTCGTATACAAAATGGTTGAGAAGATGGGAGAAGAAGACACAGATAATTTAATTCGCCTATTAGGAAAGCTTTATGATGTTATAGAAGAGTTACAAGGAGAGTTTTAAAATTACAACAATTAAGAAAGGGAGAAAAGATGTTCAAGATATTTAAACATTTAAAAAATTCAAGCTTTATAATTTTTATAATTATACTTCTTTTAGCAGGTCAAGCGACTTGTGAACTTTCTTTACCAACTTATACATCTAATATAATAAATATTGGTATTCAACAAGGTGGTATAGAAAATCCAGCTCCAGAAGTAATAAGAGCAAAACAGATAAATAAGCTTTTTGTTTTTATGAGTGATAAAAATAAAGATACAGTACTTGATAATTATAAATTATTAAATAAAGATTTACTTAGTAAAGATGAATATGACAAGTATAAAGATAAATATCCGAGTCTAAAAAATGAAGATTTATATTTATTAAATACAAAAGATAAAGAGAAAATAAAAGAACTAAGTACTATACTTGGAAAACCAGAACTTATGGTTAATGCACTAGAAAGTGATGATAAGTCAAGTGAATTAATAAAAGCTCAATTAGCTCAAAATATGCAACAACCAAATATGCAACAAAATAATGCACCAATAAATTTAGAAAATGTAGATATGTTTACTTTATTGGATTCTATGCCAAAAGAGCAAAAAGATAAAATGATAAAAGAAATGGATAAGAAATTAGTTAATTTACCCGAGGCGATGATAAGTCAAGGTGCTGTTTCTTTTGTTAAATCAGAGTATGAAAAAATAGGTATAGATACAGGCGTTATACAAACAAGATATATTTTAAATACAGGGCTTATTATGATAGGAATTACAATACTTGGTGTAATAGCATCTATATGTGTTGGATTTTTAGCATCTAGAGTAGGGGCCTCATTAGGTCGTGTATTAAGATCAAAAACTTTTGAAAAAGTAATGAGATTTTCTAGTAAAGAAATGACAGAATTCTCAACGGCATCTTTAATTACTCGTAGTACAAATGATATTCAACAAATACAAATGATGACTGTAATGATACTAAGAATTGTATTCTTCGCTCCATTTATGGCAATTGGTGGTATATATAAAGCTTTAAGTACAAATACATCAATGGCTTGGATTATAGGGGTGGCAGTACTTGCAGTTGTTGTAGTAGTTATAATATTATTCTCAACAGTAATGCCTAGATTCAAAAAATTACAAAATTTAGTGGATAGATTAAATTTAGTTACAAGAGAGATTTTAACAGGTCTTTCAGTTATACGTGCTTTCAGTACAGAACAATTTGAAGAGAGAAGATTTGATAAAGCTAATAAAGATTTAACAAAAGTTAATATGTTTGTTAATAGAATGATGTCTGCTATGATGCCACTGATGATGCTTGTTATGAACATTATATCAGTGTTAATAGTTTGGGTTGGTGCTAAGAATATAGATACTGGTGCAATGCAAGTTGGGGATATGATGGCATTTATACAATACACAATGCAAATTGTAATGTCATTCTTAATGATATCTATGATTTCTGTAATGATTCCAAGAGCAGCTGTATCAGCTAATCGTATAAATGAAGTATTAGATAAAGAAATAGTAATAAAAGAAGATAAAGTACCAGAACAATTTGATGAAAATCAAAAAGGTGTGGTTGAATTTAAAAATGTTTCATTCCAATATCCTGATGCAGACGAAAAAGTATTACATGATATAAACTTTACTGCAAGACCAGGTGAGACGACTGCTTTTATAGGAAGTACTGGTAGTGGTAAATCTACATTAATCAATTTAATACCTAGATTCCATGATGTAACAGAAGGAAAGATATTAGTTGATGGTAGAGATATTAGACATGTTTCAGTACATGACTTAAGAGAAAAAATAGGATATGTTCCTCAAAAAGGAGTTTTATTCTCTGGAACAATTGATTCCAACTTAAGATATGGTAAAAAAGAAGCAAATGAAAATGAAATCAAAAAAGCAGCTAAAATAGCTCAAGCTTTAGATTTTATAAATGAAAAAGAAAATAAATTTGATTCTGAAATAGCTCAAGGAGGATCAAATGTATCTGGTGGTCAAAAACAAAGATTATCTATTGCTAGAGCAATAGCAAAAGATCCAGAAATATTTATATTTGATGATAGTTTCTCTGCTCTAGACTTTAAAACAGATGCAAAACTTCGTAAAGCATTAAAAGCAGAAACAGAAAATAGTACAGTATTAATAGTTGCACAAAGAATAAGTACTATTCTAGATGCAGATCAAATAGTAGTTTTAGATGAAGGTAGAGTAGTTGGAATAGGAACACATAAAGAACTTCTAAAGAATTGTGAAATCTATAATGAAATAGCATTATCACAACTTTCAAAGGAGGAGTTAGATAATGAGTAGAGCAAAAAGAGGTCCAATGGGTGGACATGGAATGAAAGGACCAGCACAAAAAGCAAAAGATTTTAAAGGAACTATGAGAAGATTAATCTCATATTTAGCAAAATATAAATTATCAATTTTTCTTGTATTAATATTTGCCATAGGTAGTGTTACATTTTCAGTAATAGGACCTAAGATATTAGGTAAAGCTACGACAGAAATCTTTAATGGATTAGTAAGTAAAGTTTCTGGAGAAGGAACAGGAATAGACTTTGATGCAATAAAAAGAATATTAATGACATTAGTTATTCTTTATGTTGTAAGTGCCATATTCTCGTTTATACAAGGATTTGTAATGAGTGGTATATCACAAAAAGTTGCTTATAAATTAAGAGATGAACTTTCTAAAAAAGTAAATAGATTACCTATGAAATATTTTGACACTAGAACTCATGGTGAAGTATTATCAAGATTTACAAATGATATAGATACTTTGGCACAGAGTTTAAATCAAAGTTTAACACAAATAATTACAGCAGTTACCACATTAATAGGTGTATTAATAATGATGTTATCTATAAGTGTGATAATGACTATTAGTGCATTAGTTGTAATACCAATATCTTTATTTATAATATCTTTTATAGTAAAAAGATCTCAAAAATACTTTAAATATCAACAAGAGTACTTAGGTCAAGTAAATGGTAAGGTTGAAGAATTATATGGCGGCCATATGGTAGTTCAAGCTTTCAATGGAGAAGAAGACTCTATAAAAGAATTTAATAAAGTTAATGAAAAATTATATGATTCAGCTTGGAAATCTCAATTTTTATCAGGTATTATGCAACCTCTTATGATGTTTGTAGGAAACTTAAGTTATGTAATAGTCTCTATACTTGGTGGATATTTAGTTGTAAAAAATAGAATTGAAGTTGGGGATATACAATCATTTATACAATATGTAAGAAGCTTTAATCAACCAATATCACAAATGGCTCAAATATCAAATCAGTTGCAATCGACAGCAGCTGCAGCAGAGAGAGTATTTGAGTTTTTAAACGAAGATGAAGAAGATATAACAGTGGAAAATCCAGTTAGTATAGAAGGATTAGAAGGAAAAATTGATTTTGAAAATGTTAAATTTGGATATAATGAAGATAAAACTATAATTAAAGATTTTACGGCTCATGTAAAACCAGGACAAAAAGTTGCATTAGTTGGACCAACAGGTGCAGGAAAATCAACTATGATAAAATTATTAATGAGATTTTATGATGTTAACTCTGGTGCTATATTAGTAGATGGACACAATATAAAAGACTTTAATAGAAGAGAGTTAAGAGAATTATTTGGTATGGTTCTTCAAGATACTTGGTTATTTAGTGGTTCAATAAAAGATAATATTAGATATGGTAGATTAGATGCTACAGATGAAGAGATAATAGAAGCAGCTAAAGCAGCACATGTTCATCATTTCATAAAAACTCTGCCTGATGGATATAATATGGTATTAAATGAAGAGTCTAGCAATATATCACAGGGACAAAAACAATTACTAACAATAGCTCGTGCCATATTAGCAGATCCTAAGATATTAATTCTAGATGAAGCTACAAGTTCCGTTGATACAAGAACAGAACTCTTAATTCAAAAAGCTATGGATAACTTAATGAAAGGTAGAACGAGTTTCGTAATTGCTCATAGATTATCGACTATAAGAGATGCAGATTTAATTTTAGTAATAAATAATGGAGATATAGTTGAGCAAGGAAATCATGAAGAACTACTACAAAAAAATGGGTTCTATGCTAATTTATACAATTCACAATTTGCAAATCAATCAGATGAAGAGTTAGATAAAGAAGATAAAGAAGTAGTATAATATAATTAACAAAACACCTTAAATATATTATTATATTTAAGGTGTTTTTGGTTATATTAATATAGCTACTGGTTTACAATAAATAATATATTATAAAGATTATGGTAAATTAACATACTATAATGGAGGTTTAAAGATGAAAAAAGGAGTTAGAATATTATCTAATGGGGTAGAAATGCCTATTGTTGGTTTTGGTACATATAAATTACAAAATGAAAATGATGAGGCATGTAATTTAGTTAAAGAAGCTATAAAAGCAGGATATAGAAGTATAGATACAGCATCATTTTATAATAATGAAGAGGGTGTTGGAAAAGGAATTGCACAGTCAAATATCTCACGGGAAGAATTATTTATAACAACTAAAGTATGGATAGATGACGATGGATACGAAAATACATTAAAAGCTTTTGATAAATCCTTAGAAAAATTAGGACTAGATTATATAGATTTATATTTAGTTCATTGGCCAACAGAAAAAATAAAGGAAACATGGAGAGCTATTGAAGATTTATACAAGCAAAAAAAAGTTAGAGCAATAGGTGTTTGTAATTTTTCAGCTGAACAGTTAGAAGCTATTATAGATTTTTCTGAAATAAATCCTATGGTAAATCAAATTGAATTGCATCCTAATCGTTCAGAAAAAGAGTTGTTAAAAGTTTGTAAAAGACATAATATTGTGGTTGAAGCATGGAGTCCTATAAAAAGAGGAGCACTTTTTGATAATGATATAATTAAAAATTTATCTAAAAAATACAATAAAAGTGAAGCTCAAATTATATTAAGATGGCACTTACAAAATAATGTTATAGCTATACCAAAAACAAGTACAATAAGTAGAATTAAAGAAAATTTAGATATTTTTGATTTTGAAATTTCAAAAGAAGATATGGAGAAAATAGATTCCTTAAATACTGGGGAAAGAATGAAACCGCAACAATATGAAAATTTATATAAAATATAATAAAAAAGGGATTTTGTAAATCTCTTTTTTTATTAAAAACTAAAATAGGAGATAATATGAGAATATTAATTGATGGTGATGGATGTCCAGTGATAGATATAGCAATATCTGTAGGGAAAAGATTTAATATGGAAGTAATTATAATGTGTGATACTTCTCATATATTTAATAAAGAAGGTGCAAAGACTATGGTATTTTCAAAAGGAGCAGATTCAGTTGATTTTGCTCTTATAAATATAGTTCAAAAAGATGATATTGTTATAACTCAGGACTATGGCCTAGCAGCAATGGCTATAAACAGAGCTTATTGTGTGTTAAATCAAAATGGGTTAATTTATAATAATGATAATATTGATAGATTGCTCTATAGTAGACATGTATCTAAGAAAATTAGACAAAGTGGTGGTAGAATTAAGGGACCTAAGAAAAGATCTAAGGAAGATGATATTAATTTTGAGAAAAGTTTAATAAAAATCTGTGAAGGTATTATATAAAAAATTTAATTATTATTAGATTAAAAATAATGTAGTATGATTAATATATAATTATATCTATTTTTTAGCATTAATTTATTTATAATGGAAAAAATAAATTATGTTAGGAGGATGATGACTTGTTATTTGAAAATAAACAATTAATAATTAAATATATTGAAGATGATAATGATGAAATACATAGTTTTTCTGTAGATATAAAAGACTTTGATACACCAGAAATTAAAATAAAATATAATGACAAAAAGGAAAAAATAGTATCAATGTATATAGACTTAGAAGAAGATGAAAATGAACCTAAAAATCATGTGGCATATAAATTAATAAATTTATGTAAATATGAACTTTATAGCATTTTTAACTTTATGATTAAACATAAATAAAACCTATCTAAAAATAGATAGGTTTTACTATTATTCTTCTAAATTTCTTCTAGGAATTGAGTATTTAATATCACTTTCAATTTGTTCTAAAGTTCTAGCATTTTTAGGATCAACGAACATACAAGTATAACCATCTTTACCAGCTCTACCAGTTCTACCTATACGATGAATATAGTCTTCACTTGTTTCTGGAATATCATAATTATAAATATGAGTAATTCCAGTAATATCAAGACCTCTAGATGCCACATCAGTAGCTATTAAATATTGTATATCTGCTTTTCTAAAAGATTTCATTATTCTTTCACGTTTTGATTGAGATATATCGCTATGCAACTTTTCACAGTTATAACCATCGATAGAAAGAGCTTCTTCTAATGCATCAACTCTTCTTTTTGTTCTACAGAATATAATTGCCATAAAAGGATTATCTTCATTTAAAACTTTGCATAGAGCATCTTTTTTATGTCTATCAGTAGTTTCAACAACTTCTTGTCTGATAGTGTCTAAAGTTATTTCTTTACTTTTTATAGTAATTTCAGCAGCATCTTTAGTATGTCTATAAGCTAGTTTTTTTACATCAGAGTCCATAGTTGCAGAGAAACAAAGAGTTTGGCGTTTTTTATTTGTTTCTTTTATAATAGCTTCCATTTCATTTTTGAATCCCATTAAAAGCATTTGATCAGCTTCATCAATTACTAAAGTTTTTAATTTACTTAAGTTTATAGATTCTCTATCTAAGTGATCTAAAAGTCTACCAGGAGTAGCTATTACTAAATGAATATTTCTTTTTAATTTATTTAATTGAGATTTTATATCTTTACCACCATAAGCAGCTAATATATTTATTTCCTTTGCTTTATTTAATTTTTCGGCAGCTTCACTTATTTGAATTGCCAATTCTCTTGTTGGTGTAATAATTAATGCTTGGATGTTATTGTCTTTTGGATTTATATTTTCAAATATAGGAAGTAAAAACGCAAAAGTCTTTCCAGTTCCTGTTTGAGATTGAGCAATAATATCTTTTTTATTTATTATTAAAGGAATAGCTTCTTGCTGTATAGGTGTGGGAGAGTTTATTCCCATTTTATTTAGTTCACTTACTAAGCCTGTGCTTATGCCTAATTCTTTAAAATTCATATTTATGACCTCTCATATATAAAATATTTTATATTTTTGTATTTAATTATAATATCACATCATATAACAAAGATAAATCCTACATAGATATAAATTAATTATTATTACTTTATTATTTGACTAAGAAGATACTCTTAATTCATAGAAAAACTAAATAATATTTTGAAAATTAATAAAAAAAAATGAATTTTGAATTAATTTTTAGAATAGAAATACTTGTGAATTACAAGGAATTTTAATCAGAATAAAGAAATTAATTTATATATATTAAATTAGAGTTATATTAATTGCAAAAAATTTTGTACTTAGAAAAAATAAAGAATAGAGGTGTAACTAAATGGGATTATTTAAATCAAAATCACAAGATGAGTGGAAAATCAATTATATTAGAGAATTCAATGAAATGAGGGATTCATACGAAGATAAATTACAAAAAAAGCAAATGGAAATAGACGATTTAAAAAAAGAAATTGAGCTATTAAGATCACTAAAAAATAATTTGAAGCCAAAGGAAAAACAAATTAAAGATTCTGATATAGAACATATAAAAGAGTTAAGAAATAATGGGCTTAGTTACAGAGAAATTTCTAAAGAAACTTCATGGAGTAAGGCTACAGTTTGTAGAGTTTTAAATGGAATGTATGATTAATTAACTCTATAAAATATTATTATTTTACAATTCAATATATTACTAGTACTGTGTTATAATGGATATTATAATAGACTAATATTGTAGGTGATATATATTGGATGTAAAAGAGAATAGAGCCAGTCTAAGAAATAAAGAGTATGTTTTAGATTGTATTATTTTATTG
>OOCW01001291.1_pt1 | contig 18260 bp, 15 predicted proteins | sample 1671201 | NCBI WGS metagenome assembly OOCW01 (sample SAMN06348132, study PRJEB24527) | human gut metagenome | biome: human gut; feature: ankylosing spondylitis patient; material: feces | host: Homo sapiens | place: China | collected 2015-10
CCCATATAGACAGACACGCTTTTTCTCGTGTCCACCATATAGGATCCATTTTAAAGGTAACTCTCTTTCTTATAATATTTTTAAACAACTGATATATACTCGGTTAAAACAAGAATATATCCTTTACAAAATAAATAATTTTGTAAGCACATGGCTCAAGCAAAATGAATTTTATTTTACTTGTGATATACATTCATCTATTATATCCTTATCCATTCCTCCTACTTGAATAAGTTTAGTTGCATTTTTTACTACACTTTTTTCACTACCTTTATGTGCTAATACTACTGGATAGTTTTTAGCAAGTGGTGATACTGTTAATGCATCTACTAATACATATCCTTTTGATATATAAAATTCATTAGTATTTGGATAAAACTTTTCAATTACAATTTTATTTGTAGCAAATCTATCAATTCCGCCTAATCTAGTTCCATTCACCTTAGTTACTATGTTATTGCTCATAACAGCATCTAAACCTATAATATAAGTTTCCTTATTATTTATTGTAAAAGGTATATCATTTCCATTAGTTAATATTATAGGTGCTTTATCTCTATTGGCAACTGATGATACACTCATAGCATCAGCTTCACCTTTATATCCATTTACTAAAAATACCTTTTCTATATTAGGATTTATTCTTTTCATTTCCTTAGCTACTTCATAGCTAGTTTGAATTCTATCTATTCCTCCAAGTCTTATTACTTCTATATTTTTAGACTTTACATTACTTTCTACTGTTTTACTTACAGAGTTTTCTTGTCCTATTATATAAACCTTATTTACTCCTTTTAGCCTTTTCTCAGTTTCACTAGGTATTATATCTTTTTTAGTTAAAAGTATAGGTGCATTTAATACTCCTGATAATCCACTTGCACTAAGTCCATCCGCCATACTATTATCAGCATTAACAAGTATTGCTGTTGTATAATTTTGATGATCAGAAATCATTGATGCAGTTTCATATCTTGTATCACCTGTTATTGTATCAACTATAACTTTTGAAGTTTGTGTATTTACTATATCTATATTTCCTTTTTGTATATATCCTTTTACTGTCCAGTCATAACTTCCTGGTATTGGATTAGTTACATTTAAAGGAGTTATTCTATCTGGATTTATTTCAGTATTTTTTTGTCTATTATCTGATACTAATACTGCATGTCCTTGTGATGCAGTATATAAACTTATTCCATCTTTATTTTTCACATCAGAATTTTTATTTACAATACCTATTGTGTATCTATTATAATCATCATTTTTACCTTGATTAAATAAATATGCATTCATATCATGCATAAAACTTGATGACTTTTCTCCCCAGTATGGATCAGATGCATATTTAACATTACAGCCTAAATTCTTATTTCCTAAGTGTCCACTGTAATATTTCCAACTTTTAGGATTTAAATATCCATTAGTCATATATTCAGTTGCAAATGTATCTATACAATCTTCTATACTATTAAAATAATTTGCTCCATTAGAATTACTATCTACTGCATTTATTCCAAATATGTTGTTTTTAGTTTTAGCTATAATAGATGTTCCTTTTCCAGATTCATTCATAGCGATACCTACCATAGCAGATGCATTAACACCATATTTACTTTGAGCTTTTATAAAGTATTCTCCTGTATTTCTTAATACACTATCTGTTGGAGTATTGTTAGCAAAGTAAGTATTTATATCTTCTGCTGTATATGATGCCTTACTTCTTAATGATAAATATTGATAATAATTATAAAAGATATTGTTACTATTTACTGCATTATTATGATTATTAGATTTTGCATCACTTATTAATTTTTCTATATCAGTGTAAAAATAATTTCCATCATAGCTATAGTATTTTACTCCACTACTCATAAATGATGGTGCTCTACCTATACTTCTTTTACTACCAGTATTTCCTTGAATATTAGAACTTATATAATGAATAAGTTGTCCATTTTCATTTTGATAGTAGCTTAGGTTTTTAGCTTGATTTATTGGTACTTTAAGTATATTTATTCCTTGTGAATCTTCTTTTTCCATCCATCCAGTAAATCCTGCTACTTCTAGCTTTACCATAGTTTCTGTTTCATCTAGTATTGGGACATCGTCTATATATCCATTATTTATATAAGTATATTCATTTTTCTTATCAGAATCTTTATATAATTTAACTGTAAAATTTGTTGCATTCTCAGATATTCCATCTCCAATTTTTACAATTCTTCCTATAGCATTTGTTGCATATTCTATTATACCATTTTGATTTATTACTACAGGTATTATGTTTTGACCAACATACTGATTTTTTATATCATTTGCTATAGATTTTGCCTCTTCTAGTGTTGTTGCCTTTTTATAAAATATGTATCTTCCATCTTCATAAGCTAACGCTACTTCATATTCTGCATTTGTTTTTAATTTAAAGTATTTTATATTATTTTCTTCTTCTAAATCGGATTTTACTTCTTCTGGTAAGTCAATATTCTCTAAGTTATATAATTTTGGTTTTGGTTTTACGTATGTTTCATATTCGTTTTGTTGATTTGCATATGATTTTGGAACAATAGTGCTTGTACTAATAAAAATTGTTGCTATTGTTACACTAAATATCTTTTTTATATTCATATTTTCCCCCTTGTATTACAAGTTCTTTCTAGTTTAAATTATATCATATAAATTATAGCTATTTTATTATATAGTAAAAATATCTAATAAAATTCAATCCTAATAAACAACATATTATCAAAATATTTCATATTATAATATTACGTTCTTAATACCACCGATTAGAATTAATTTCAAAAAATACTCTATAAAAAATTCGCTTCGCTCGTGCAACGTGTTGGCGAAACCCTTCATTTTGCCAACGATATATCCTTGATTTTAATATAGATATATTTGATACTCAAAAATATAATTTTTTACATTTGTAAAACTATCGATAGCACTTATATTCATAGATTATCTACAAAATTTTTAATAATATTAATTCCTTATACGTAAAAAAAGTCTCAAATATTAAAAATAATTTTGAGACTTTTTATTTGTTTTTAGTCCTATAAATAAACACTTATTACTTTTTTATATTTAAAATTTCTTTATAAATATCTTCTATAGCATTGAAATTTAAATTTATCTCATAATTTTCTTTAACAAAATTACGACCTTCTATGCTCATGCTTTTTCTTAAATTTTCATCATTTAATAATTTTAATATAGCATCACTTATTTGTCTAGAATTTTCACTTTCTACAATAATTCCAGTCTTATCATTTATTACTACTTCAGGGTGACCTCCGACACTAGTAACTATAACAGGAATACCACAAGCTTGCGCTTCTACTGCTGCTACACCAAAGCTTTCTCTTAATGATGGAAATACTGCTATATCAAAAGTATTAAATACATTTGATACTTCATTTAATGGAATACGACCTAAAAATTCAACAGAATCTTCTAAATTTAATTCCTTAACTAGTTCATTCAAGTTATCTAATTGACTTCCGTTTCCTGCTATTTTTAATTTTAAATGCAAATTAGGATTTTTATCTTTTACTATTTTAAAACCTTTTATAAGATAATCTATTCCATATTTTTTTTCAAGAGTTTTTATTGTACCTATAATAAAACTATTATCTTTAGATTTTAAATTTTCTTTAGGTTTAAAAAACTCCATATCAACTCCAAAAGGAGTTATATATACTTTTTTATCTGTATATTTATTAGTTTCTCTAGCCATATCTTTACTAGTTGAGAAAATATAATCTGCATTTTTCAAATTATGCTTAATAATTTTGTTTTGTATGATACCGCCATTAGGAAAATCATAAATATCTGTTCCCCATACTGATATTACATAGGGATGATAATTTAATAAACTTCCTATTAAACCATAACTACTTGCATAATGTGCATGTAATATATCTGGTTGTATTTCTTTTATAAGTTTTTTTATTTCTCCTATTGCAGTTATATATTTTATTTTTTTGAAAGGACTTTCATTTTTTAGTTCTTTAACATTAAAGCTAAAGTTGTGCACCATTACTCCTTCTATATTTCCACTATTTAAAGAAATAACATGTATATTATATCCTTTATTTTTAAAATAGTTACACCATTTAATAGTATGTGGATTAGATGCATCTGCTAAATAACATATAGTTTTCATCTTTATACCTTTCTATCTACCTATAGAATAATAATCTATTCCTTGGTCATGCATATCACTTACATTGTAACAATTTCTACCATCTAATACTACAGGATTTTTCATTTTATCTTTATAATTCCTAATATCATATTCAATTATATCTTTCCATTCTGTCATTATAAAGCAAAGTTCAGTATTAGTTATGGCTTCATCTATAGATGTTGTATATTTTATACTATCACCAAATATTTTTTTAGTATTTTCTATACCTACTGGATCATAAGCTGTAATATTAGCTCCTCTTTCTAAAAGATAATTTATATTACTTATTGAAGGTGCTTCTCTTAAGTCATCTGTCCCTGGCTTAAATGTAAGTCCAAGAACACAAACTTCCATACCTTCAAAACTGTCAACAATGTTTGAAGCCTTTCTAACTAACTTAAGTTTTTGAGCTTCATTAACTTCTATTGCAGCCTTAACTGTTTTTAATTCATATCCATTATATGTTGATAGCCAATGTAGTGCTTTTGTATCCTTTGGAAAACAAGAACCACCATATCCTATTCCAGCTTTTAAAAATTTTGATCCTATTCTTTCATCATAGCTCATACCTTTAGCAACATCTTCTACATTAGCTCCTACAATTTCACAAAGATTTGCTATATCATTCATAAAAGATATTTTTAAAGCTAAAAAATCATTTGATGCATATTTTATCATCTCTGCACTATTTCTATTAGTTACTATCATTGGCTGATTAAAGGGCTTATAAATTTTTTCTAAAATTTGCTTTGCCCATTCACTTTCAACACCTATAACGATTCTAGATGCATTTAGTGTATCATTTACTGCTGTTCCTTGTGATAAAAATTCAGGATTTGATGCAAGCTCTACTCTTACATTATTTTTTAAATTTTTTCTTATATATTTTTCTATGTCATCATTAGTTCCTATCGGTACAGTAGATTTTATAACAACTAAAGTATCTTTAGTTATAGTTTCTGAAATTTGTTTTGATACTTGTTTTATATAATCTAAGTTTGCAGAACCATCACTTCTTTCTGGAGTTCCCACTGCAATCATTATTACGTCTGCATCTTTATATGCATTTTTATAATCAGTCGTATAATCTATGCTGCCTTTTTTATAATTTTTAATCATTAATTCTTCTAAATCAGCTTCGTGTATAGGAGAGATACCCTTTTTCATAAGTTCTACTTTTTTATTATCTATATCAACACATACTACATTATTATGTCCTACTTCAGCTAAACAAACTCCAGTCACTAAACCGACATATCCTGTTCCAGCTATAGCAATTTTCATTACTATCTCCTCCAATTATATATTCAACTATGTTCAAATTCTTTTCTTTATTGCATTGTAAATATAAAAACAAAATACATATGAACATTTAAATATATTTAATTTTTCTACATTTCTATATGTATTCCAAGTTCTTTTTAAAGCTTTTATTTTATTACTAGATAATGAATCTCCAACTAATCTATAATTAACTAAATCCATTTGTATTCCGTAAGCATATTTTTCTCTTCTTAATATTTGTAACCATGTTGCTGTATCTTGCCCTCTTCTTACTAAAGGCATCTCAAAATCCCCAACAATATCTCTATCTATAACCACTGTAGAGCATCCTATAATTGTATTTTTTAAAAGCCCATTATAATTTATTTTAAATGGAGCCTTAGCAACTTTATTAGTTTTAACTCCATTTTCTTTCATATATCTATATGATGTAAAAGTAAATCCATAGTTATGCTTTAGCATATAATTTATTTGAATTTTTAACTTTTCAGGTTCCCATAAATCATCACTGTCTACAAATGCAATAAATCGCCCCTTTGCATTTTTTATACCAGTATTTCTAGATACAGAAGCTCCAGAGTTTTTTTCAAGCTTTATATATTTGATTCTGTCATCACTTCTATTGAACTCTTTTATTATTTTAGCTGAATTATCCTTAGAGCAATCATCTACTAATAAAAGCTCCCAGTTCTTATAGGTTTGTCCTTTCACCGATTTTATCGTTTCTGATAAAAATTTTTCAGCATTATATACAGGAGTTATTATAGATACTAAAGGTTCATTCATAATTTATATCTCCTTATATACTAAGTATATTAATTTTATTTATTTAAGTATTTTATTATCTCATCAGTTGTCATATCTTTTAAACATATATCGTCTAAATTAAATTCTTCTTTTCTATTTTTTATAACTTTTGCTGGACTTCCAACTGCAATACTATATGGTGGTATATCTTTAGTAACTACAGAATTTGCTCCTATAATGCTTCCTTCTCCTATAGTTACACCTTTCATAATTGTGCAATTAGCGCCTATCCATACATTATCTTCTATAATCGGAGCATCTTTTTGTTTGAAATCAATAATATTTTTATTTTCTATAAATTTATATTCTTTATCATATGCAACTGGATGAGTAATTAAGTTTTCTATTGGGTGTTCATTTGGTCCAATTATAGTTCTATATCCAATTGAACAAAATCGGCCTACACTTCCTGAAATCAACATACAATCAGCATTTAGGTAACTATAGTCTCCTATAGATGTTCCTTTTTCAACATATGCTACATCATACAATCCAACATTTTTCCCATATTTAGCTCCATTTAAAGTTGCATGGTTAGTACTTTTAAATGTAACATCTATTCCGTACTTTTTCATTTTTCTATATTTATATATTCTTTTAAGTATCTTAATCATTATTTTCCTCTATTTATTATTTGATAATTTTTTATAATAGAAATAACCTAAAGGAGTTATAAATTTATATGCAATTTTTTTATATGTACTTTTTATATTTTTATCATACTTTAAATTTCCAATTTTAGAAAATTTATATAAATTTATATACTGTCTTAACAGTAAATCAGGGTAATAATTTAATCCATACACATTATCATTTATACAATATAAAGCTGAAAAAGCCATTCCTTTTATATAATTATCACTTAATTTATTCTTTGTTAATCCATCTTCTAGGTATTCAGTAACTTTAAGAACATCATTAGTACATTTTACTTTATATTTTCTAGATATCTTATCTAATATCACTGACTCTGTAACAAACTTTATCTCTTTATCTTCTGGAAATTTATATTTTCTTATTATATCACTTTTTATAGCTATTGCTTTATCTCCATACACTTTATATTTTTGATATATTTCAATGAATGGTATTTCCATTATTTCCTTAAATTTTTCCCCTATAATTTGTCCATTTTTATATTGATTTAGCCCGACTATACCAACACAATCATCTTTGCTTTTTACACTATTCCACGACTTATTAATTTTTTCTAAGGCATCTTTTACAAGACCATCATCACTATCAACTACAAAAAATAGCTCCCCTTTTGAATGATATCCACCTACATTCATAGCTGTATGTTTTCCGCCATTTTCTTTAATAATATAATTAATATTTATTAAATTTTCATCAATATATTTTTCTATTAATTCCTTTGTATCATCTGTACTTCCATCATCTACAATTAGCCATTCAAAATCTTTAAAAGTTTGTTGTTTTAAATCTTCATACAGATACTTTAACATATATGCTCTATTATACGTTGGTGTGAATACTGTAAACTTAAATTTATGCATATATTAATCGTCCTCTCAAATTAACTTTTTTTAATACCATTTATGCTATAATTAATAAAATAATATACAGCCTTAGGGAATGGTATCTTTTCAATATTCTTATATATATTCCAAGTCCACATAGCAGATTTTAATTTATTTCCACTAAGTGAATTGTTAGATTTTCTATATAATGCTAGTACTTCATCTATACCATAAGCTATATGACCTTTTTTTAATATTGAAAGCCATAATACATAGTCCTCATGCCTAACACCGCTCATTTTTATTTCAAAATCTAATTTAGATATATCTACTACTACAGTAAGACAACCTAAAATATTTCCTTTTAATAAAGTCTTATAATCTACTTTTTCAGGTACTTTAATAATTTTATTTAAACGCTCATTATTTTCATTAATTAACTCATATGATGTAAATGTTATTGCACAACCTTTATCATTCATAAAGTTAATTTGCTTTTCTAATTTTTTCTCATTCCATATATCATCACTGTCTAGAAAAGCAATAAACTGGCCACTAGCTTGTTTTAATGCTAAATTTCTAGCATGTGAAACACCTTGATTGAATTCTACTCTTATATATTTTATTCTAGAATCATTTTCAACATAAGGCTTTACTATATTTGGGCTATTATCTGTTGAACAGTCATCAACAATTATCATTTCCCAATCCTTATAAGTTTGATTTATTACAGATTTTATAGTTGCCTCAATAAATTTTTCAGAATTATACATAGGAGTAATTATAGATACTAAATTTTTTCTCATATTATATTCCTCATCATTTATACATTATTTATTTTTTTCAATATAGTGTTATAAATTCTTTCACAGTTATTATTATCATTATATCTGAAAAACTTATTTCTTGCATCTTCTTGATTTTGCTTTACCTCAAATCCACTTTCTATTAAGTTTATTAATTGATTTACCGCTTCATCTTTATTATGTGCTACATATCCAAACATTTCTTTATCTAAATCAATATAAGATCCTACTTCATTTTTATATTTATCTATATCAAATTGATAAAAAAGTATAGGCCTATTCATATACATAAAATCCATAGCTACACCTGAGTAATCTGTTATATTAGCTATTGAAGAAGTTATTTCATCTGCTAAAGTAACATCTTTATCTAAAAATATTACTCTTTTTCCTGTTATATTTTCTTTTATATCATCTATGAATTCGTGCATTAAGTGATGCATATAAAACTTTATATTAACATTTTTTTCATCCAATATATTGTTCAATTTTTCATCATTTAGCAAACTCATTATATTTTTAAAATACTCAGTATCTGTAAACTTTCCATCATTAAACTTTATCCAATCTCTCCATGTTGGCATGTATAAAATATCATTGGTTTTAGGTCTTGTATCTAAAGGAAGATTATCTTGTCTTGCACTACCTATAACACAAACAGCATCCTTATCCATTCCCCACTCATTTATCATGATATTTTCTTCAAAATCTGATATTGCAGTAGACATATTATAACTCTTCATTAAATCATCTATTAACTTTTTCAATTTTATATTCATAGGTTTTCTCTTTTTGAAACTTATAGCACCATGATTTAAAAACACCTTAAAGGTATTTTTGTGGAATTTATTTAAAATAGGTATAGCAAAGTTATAAGGAGCAATATCTGCAGATGGTGCATGAGAAAATATTATTACTTTAGCATTATAATAATATAAATAGTTATCTATACTTCCTTTTATTAATGTTTTTCCAGGTATTTTATTTTTAACTTTACTATCTTTGTTTATAACCCAATATATATCTATATCTTTTTTATTATTTCTCAATATATATTCATATAGAAACTTTGAATTATCATCATATATATCACCTGCATGTCCACCAATCAACCAAATGTTTTTATCTTTAAAATTTGATTTTTTAAATGGATATATTGTAGCTGCTATTACCATATTAACTAGCATTTTTACTTTACTCATGTTTTTGCCTCACCAATTTTTATAGTTTATATTGTCTGAATCCTTCTATTCTTCCTTTTATAGTTGCATCATGATAATCTCTATCTTTATTTAACACTATCCCGCCGATATTTCTTATAATTTTATATCCCATTACTTTTATAAACTTGTAATTTTTTCTATATACTATTTCCTTTTTACAAAGAGCTCCAAATCCTCTTCCGTAGTTAAAATCCCTTTGATACTTTTCTTTTGATTTTGAATGTTTTTTAGCTGGATGATAAATTATATTTTCTCCAAAGTATCTTCCTTTGTATCCTTTATTTATTAAATCTAATACATAGTCTATTTCTTCACCAGAACCAAATTCACCACCAACACCTAATTTTTCATCAAATCTTGTATACTCATCATTTTTAAAGTTTATAAAAAATGTTATTGATGTTAATGTATCCATTATATTAGTACTTGTTATTTCACATCTTCCATCATACATTTTCTTAAAATAATCAATTTTATTAGTATCCATAGTTTTGCAACTATATAATCTATAATCTTGATTTTCATTAAAAAATGTTGTTACTTTTTCTAATGTATCATCTTCATAAATACAATCATCATCAGGGAATCCTATGATTTGTCCCTTCGCCATATCTATACCTATGTTTCTATTTAAGCTTAATCCTGGCTTATCACTTTTTACATATTTAATATCAAGATCTTCTGTGTAATTTTTTACTATATCCCATACCTTATCATTATCATTTTGATCTATAACTATCAATTCAAATTTTTTATATGTTTGTCTTTTTAAGCTGTCCATTAATAAATATATTTCATCATATCTATTTATTGTTGGCATTATTAATGATACTAACATTATATCCTCCTATTCTTCCATTTATATAAATTTATTTCTCTATTATCAATTGATATAAATTCTTTTATAAGTAAAACTATTCCAAAACTAAATGATGCCTCTAGCAATAAATTTTCTGCAAAAGAATACATTAAAAACATTGCTAAAACTACCAAATATTTCTTCTTATCTTTTTTTATGAAATTTTCTATTCCTTTGTAAAGAATATACATAAATAATACGAAAGAAACTAATCCTAAAACACTAATTATATATATATAAGAACTGTCTAAAGGATTTGATGATTTAACAATGGCATCGTAACTATTACCAAATGGCTTTAAAAAATTTCCTTCTTGTAATAAATAAACATTCCAATATTTTGGTCTACTTGCTAAAAGTCTATTTATTGTTTTATTATTGTAAAACCCAATTCCTAAAATAACACTAACAATAGTTAAAATTATTGGTGAAGTTTTAGCTAAAATAGATAAATACTTGAAATTTTTTATATCTACTATTCTTATTACTTCAACAACTATTAAACCTGCAAATAAAGTAATAAATCCTGTTCTGCTGTAAGTTGTATTATATATAAAAAATACTGAACCAAATAAAATAAGCCTATCTATTAAATTATAATTTTTAAATCTTAAAAATATATATGCTGCATATATGGTAATCATATGATAAAATACTGCATTTGGATTTCCTAAACCATAGTCCATTCTTGGTACAAGAGAGTCAGTTTCTTTTATATATCTGTAATGAACTTCTTGATTGGCTTCTAGCCATGGAAATAAATTAAATATCAATATAACTCCAATTAAAAATACTGTAGATATAATTAAGTAATTTTTAACGATATATTTATCATCTATTCTTTTAGCTGCTACTGCTAATAATACTATAAGTAATATTGCACCTTCTCTATTTAAAATATATAAAATGCCACAAGTAAAAACTAATAAAAGTTCATAAACACTTTTTCTATTATCTAATATAAAAAATAATCCTAAAATACCTATTGAGCTATAAAATAAAAGTGATTTTATAGCATTTACATCTATATCTGGATCAATAAAAGATATCATATATTTTCTAACTATAATTAAGATTAAAGCTAAGGTAAAAGCTATTTTACTTAAATCTATTTTTTTTGTTAAGCTAGTCATATTACTTTCTCCTTTTTAAGCTTAATAAAGTGTTACTTCCAAATATTTTTAAACATTTATAAGCTTTGTTAAATCCAGTTAAGTGCTTACTTTCTAAGAAATAATCTCTTTTTTTAGCCCAACTTTTACCCCACCAGTGTATTCCATAAGTATTTTCAGTTATACATTCATTATAAAAATCTTGTTTATAATGGAATGGATAAAAATATTCTTCATCGTAAATAATTATAGAGTCACTATAATTATTTCTATCTATTTTTTCATACTTTGTCTCAATTATATGAGTTATAACCTTAGGTATTGTATATATATTTGAATCTAAAATTTCACTCTCATAAAACTCTAATAAATCATTTAAAATTTTATGACCTTTTTTAGCTCCTATTATAGCTCCATTTGCGTATTTTTCATCTTCAAATCCAAAGAAAACTTCACTTTTCTTAAGTAAAGGAGTTATATCCTTCAATATTTGCATATCTGTATCCATATACACTCCACCATGTTCATAAAGCATCTTTATTCTAATATAGTCAGATATAAATGCCCATAACTTTCTTTTATAACACTCTTCTAAGAACTTTTTTCCTTTAATCAACTCTTCTATATTAATATTTTTTTCATTCCATTCTAATATTTCATATTCTGGTAACTTCTCTTTCCAAGAGTTGATACAAATATTTTCTAAATTACCTTTTGGACCACCTATCCATACATAGTGTATTTTTTTTGGTATCAATATAATCCCTCCTTCTAAAAATATTTTTTATGTTTTTTACTGTCTTTTTATTAACTTATTTTTTTCCTTATTTATCATGTCAAATATTAAATCTAATTCTTCTACCTTTAATATAATTATTAAAATTCCATAGGTAATTGCTCCAGCTAAAACACCTGAACTAACAGATAATATATCTTTTATCATAGAAGTTCCTATATTTCCACTTACACTATTAAATACAAAAAATGCAACTATTCCCATAATAATCGAAGAAATTAAACTTTTCAGTCCTGTTTTTATTATTTTATCTCCACCAAAGTATCCAACCTTTTTATTTAATGAAATAAACAATAATATAATAGTAATTATAGAAGATACGCTTGTAGATAAAGCTAAACCTATATAATCAAGTTTCTTTATAAGTAAAAGATTTAAAATTATGTTTATAATTAAAGCTATACTACCATTTATCATTGGTGTTTTAGTATCAGACATTGAATAAAATACTCTATATAATATATCCCTCATTCCCATAGCTAATAATCCAAGTGCATAAAATCTAAGTGCCATTGCTGTAATTGATGTTGAATAAGCATCAAATTGACCCCTTTGAAATAGTATTTTGACTATCGGTTCTGCTAATACAATAGCTCCTACAGCTATAGGTAATACTACTAATGTTATAGCATTTGATGATTTAACAATTGTATTTACAAATCCATTGTTATTTTCACTATTTGACATTTTAGCAAGTTTAGGATAAATAACAGTTACAACTGAAGTTACGAATAAAGCCATAACAAAATCATTTAATTTATTTGCATAATTTAAAGCTGATAATTTACCATCTGACAAAGTTGTAGCTAAAGCTCTATCAACAAATGTATTTAACTGACCAATAGCAACCCCAACGAGCATCGGAAGTACTAATCTTATCATGTCCTTAATTGTGTCATCTTTTAATTTTATATACGGCTTGTACTTAAAGGATTTCTTATATGCATAAGGTATTTGAAATAATAATTGACTCGCCATAGCTACCAATGCTCCAAAAGCAAGTATAAGTACATTTGTTTTTGTACTTATTATAATAGCTGCAATAATTATTATGTTATATGGAATACCTATAAGCCCTGGTATAACAAAGTTATCATTAACTTGTAAATATGAGCTAAATATCTTACTTACTCCTAAGAATAATACGCCTGATATCATAATTTTAGTAAATTTAACAGCTAATTGGAATTTTTCTCCTTCAAATCCACCAGCAAATACTTGTACAAATTGCTCCGTGAATATCAATCCTAAAATTGCAATTAAAACAGTTATAACTGCGCAAATATTTAATATATTATTTGTAAACTTTAAAGCCTCTCTATCACCTTTTTTTTCTTTAGCTTCAAAATATAGTGGTATGTAAGTAGTGGCAATTGCTGAACCTACTACAGCAATAATAAGGCCAGGTATATTTAAAGTTAATAAAAATACATCTGCATATTGACCTGTTCCATAAAAATTAGCAAGTACAACTTCTCTACCAAAACCTAATACCTTTGAAAGCATAGTAGCTATCATAATCCATAATGCTGCTTTAGCTGTTTTTGACATTTTATTTTCTCCTTATCTAAAGTAACCTATTTTATGCCTTATGTATAAAAGCTCTTATTAACATTATTATTAAGACTATAATTAATATCATACTATATAAAAAGCTTTTACTCGTAAAAGTATTATAAATACTGTAATCATTTATTTTACTTCCTATTTGTTCTAAGGTATCTATATTATTTCTATCTAAGTAATTTTCTTGTGGTTTAGTTAAGCTTTCTTCACATATCAATATAGGTATATTTTGTTTAGCTGCAATAACTCCTAAAGAAATGTATTCCTTACTTTCAGAATGATTTCCATACTCAACACTTATTGCATACATTTTATTAGTTTTATTTTTTTGAAATTTTTTTATAATGTTTAGATTAGTTTCAGTTTTATTAATTTCTTTTATTAACTCAACATTATTTATATTCTCATTTAATTTATAATGAAAATCTTCTGAGTCTCCTATTGCATAAACCTTTTCAATTTTATTTTTATTTATATATGATTTAACACTTTTAAAATTTTTACCATCAGACCAAACTATAGGTATATTTTTTTCTGCCGCAAAAGAATAGATACCTAAAGCATTTTCTAAACCTACACTTGAATTTATTAAAATAATATTCTTTACAGATTTTATTTTATCTAGCTCGTTAGCTATCTTTATAGATGTTTGATATCTATCATCACCATAAATTCTTTTAACCTCATATCCATCTTCTACTAATTTATCTTCAATAGCTTTTGATACAGATTTTAAACCACCTATAATTGTTATCTTTTTAACCTCTAATTTCTTAAAAAAATCCTTAGTTTTATTATCTAATTCATTCATTTTAACTGGTATAATAGGTGCATTTTTAGCATAAGCTAAAGGTGTTGTACTTATTCCGTCTACAAGAGCAGTCTCATTTATTAAAAATACTTCATTAGCTTTTTCAAATATACTTTTATTAAGTTCCATAGAAATTTCTCTTGTGTTACCTTTTATAAGATTTCTATTATACTTTCCATCTGCATAAGATTCAAATCCTATAGAAGTAAAGCACAATATACTTATGGATAATATAGTTATGAACTTTTTTATCATATGAAATCAACCCTTCTCAAATTTTTTAGTTAATGCAAAATAAAAGGACTCTTTAATTAAAGAGCCCTTTTATTGGTTAATAATCTAATTTTTTAAAATTATCTAGCTCCATCCCCTGTTAACACCACTTTAACAGTTTTAAAGAGTATTTTTAAGTCTAATAATATACTCCTATTTTTAATATAGTATATATCTTCTATTAGCTTTTCTTCTGGAGTAATTTCATATCCTCCATTTACTTGAGCCCATCCTGTAAGACCTGGCTTTACAGCTAATCTATCTATAAATCCTGGAATTTCTTGGTTAAACTCTTCTGTAAATGATGGTCTTTCCGGTCTTGGCCCTATAATACTCATATCTCCCTTTAATATATTAAATAATTGAGGAATCTCATCAATTCTAGTCTTCCTAATAAATTTCCCAACTTTAGTAATCCTAGGATCATCTTTTTCAGCCCACTGTGCCCCAAATTTTTCTGCATCAGTTCTCATAGACCTCAATTTGTATATATAAAATCTTTTACCGCCTTTACCTAGTCTTTCTTGTTTATAAGTTATTGGTCCACTATCTTCTACTTTAATAAGAATTCCAAATATAACCATTAAAGGTATGCCTATTAAAAGCCCTATTACTGATAATACAATGTCTAAAACTCTTTGATACATATCAAATAGTAAACTTCCCTTAACATTACTGTAATCAATAGCATCTATATAAGATGGGCAATTCATCACTTTGTACCCTCCTGTCGTATATTTAGACATAATTACCTCCAAATTGGAATTAATTTTATTATATAAATTATGACTTATTTTATATTATACTCAAAAAATATCATATTATCAATACAATTAATGTTATATACTCTATATTCTATTACTTTTTTGTAGAGAATGATATTTTTTTGATATAATATTTACTTTAATGTATTTTCAATTCCTTTTCCAATTTGAGTTCCCATTAACTTTCTTTTCTCTAAAGTATTAACAAAAGTTTGATCATTTTCATTATCTATAAATGAACATTCAACTATTACAGACGGTGCATTACTTTCTCTTATCATATGATAATAATCTTTTCCATTATCATTAAGTTTAGTTTTTATTCCCCTGTTAGTTAAGTTAAACTTTGATAATATGCTATTTAATATATTAGTAGCTAAAGTTTTACTTGTTCCCCCGTTTTTATCTGCATTCTTATAGAATACTTCTACTCCTTTTGCAACAGTATTGTAAGAATTATAATGAACACTTACTAATAAGTCTGCATCTATACTATTTGAAAGTGATGTTCTTTCAGCAAGAGCCATTGTCTTATCCGTTTCTCGAGTCAAAACAACATTTATATTATTGTCTCTTAAGTACTGTGCTGCTGCTAATGAAGTATCTAGAGTATAATTTTTTTCCATTATACTTGGGTCAACTTTATTTAATGCCCCTGAATCACTACCTCCATGACCTGGATCTATAACAACAGTCTTATCACCTGAGTTACGTTCTGATAACTTATACGCTATATCATTTATAATACTGTCATTCATTCCTCCTCCAACTTGATACACTAAATCAGCAGATTTATTTTTTAAAGTATCTTCATGATATGATGATACAGAATTTGTTGGATTTAAAAGTATAGGTGCATTTAATTTTGCTGCTAGCGGACCTGCTGTTAATGCATCTACTAATACATCTGATTTTGCAACTATCATAGCATCTAAATTTGTTTCTGTATAGAATTTATTTATTACATTATCATTTATTTCATGTTTATCTTTACCATTTACTCTATTTTTATAAACACTTTGTCCAGCTGCCGTATTCACAGTTGTTATATTATAAACTTGATGAATAACATCTGTTGTTATATCCTTTTCATTTCCTATAAAGTAAGCATCTTTTAAGTCTTCTTTCTTTAACCAATTATATGTTGAGTCTGGTAATGAATTTTCATAAGTTAATATTATAGGTTGATTATCCATACCTGCTTTTGGCGCTATAGAAAGTGCTTCTGACTCACCTTTATAACCATTAACAACATAAATTTTATTAACATCATATTTTTTATCTAGCTCTTGAGCTATTTTTAAAGAAGTTTCATGTCTATCAACTCCTCCTATACGCCTAACAGGTAATTTAGTTGAAGACTTTAAAGTATTTATAACTTTTTCTGGTACAACTTTATCTCCACCTATTACTATCACTTCACTTGGTTTTAAGCGTGCTATCTCATCTAAAGTTTCTTTTGGTACACTATCATTTGCTGATAAAAGTATTGGAGCATTGTAAGCTGTTGCTAAAGGTGTAGCTGTAACACCATCAGCTATTGCAGTTCCATTTACAATGATAACTTTATCAGAACCATTTGCCCAACCTTCTTGACTTACTTTAACTGCTGTATGATGTCTTTCTTCACCTATAAGTTTTTTTACAGGAACTGATGTTTTTTGCATGTAATTACTAATAGATCTTGTACTATAATCTGTGATTATATAATCCTGAGTCACTTTATAATCATCTAAATTTAATCCTAGTTTTTCTAAATCGGTAGTATTTAATACTTTTTCAATTTCTCCATTTATAGTTATATTTTCTAATTCCCATACATTTAAATATTCTGGGTCTTTATTAAAGTTTATCTCACCTTCATATGAATTAGTTTCGGGATTATAATTTAGGATTGTGCTAAGTTGCATATCATAACATAAATAGTTTAATGTTATACTGTCAGCATTTTGATTTTCTTTAAAAGATATACTTACTTTTGATTTATCACCTAATAAAACTGTTCTTTTTTCTAAATTTATATTAATATCTAGATTTTCATTTTCTATATTTGCTGCCATTACTATATTAGGTGCAACTAATGTTGTAGCCATTATTCCAGTTGTAAATATTTTTGTTGATTTTTTCATCAAATTCCCCCTATTCTTTTATTTTATAGATATATTATAGCATAGTTTGATATTAAAGAACAAATTTTACAATTATAGAAAAGTATATTTTTTTACAATAAGTAATTTACTACAACAATATTTTTCGACAATTTATAATATTAATATAATTTTTATT
>OOCW01001299.1_pt1 | contig 18217 bp, 19 predicted proteins | sample 1671201 | NCBI WGS metagenome assembly OOCW01 (sample SAMN06348132, study PRJEB24527) | human gut metagenome | biome: human gut; feature: ankylosing spondylitis patient; material: feces | host: Homo sapiens | place: China | collected 2015-10
AAAAAGTTGAAAATGGAAAAGTATTCACTATAGAAGGTAATAGCAAAGATGAGGTTAGAGAAAAAAGTTATAATTTAAGTAGCAAATCTATTTATGGGTATGGAGTTTAAAAAAATTTTCTGTCACTAATTTATTTATTGTTATATTCTATAATCACTTTTTCATTTGGAAAAAATTGAGATGATTTTTTTAGTAAGATTATATTTTAGAAGTTTTTAAAGTTAATACGTAAAATATTATTTTTCATAGTATTAAGAAATTCATCTCTTAATCGTTGACTATTAAAATTATGCGGGTAATGTGCTCATTATATAACAAAAAGAACAATGTTATAGTTTTGACTATTTCATTGTTCTTTTTTTATTTTTTTTAGAGAATTTTGTTACAGATCCAGTCACTTTATTAATTTTAAGAACTTATTGTAAAACTAAAATTATAATTTGAACTATATTTTTTTGTATTAAAGTCATAACCTTTTACTGTAAGGTAAATGTATAATTTATTATTCTTTTTTTCGTGTTTTCTTGAAACCATTGTGATGCTATATCCATTATTGTTTTTAACTGCATAATTTCCCCATGAATTAAAGGATATTACCTTAGTACTGAGATCTTTATTAATAACAACACATTGTTCAAATTGACCATATTGTCCTACTTTAAAAGTATCTGATCTTCTAACAAACTGCTGATATTCTGCAAAAACTTGGATAGGTATTAATAGAACTAATAAAAAGATAAATAAAGATACATATTTTTTGATTTTAATCACCCCTCCTATAAAATAAATATTAATGAAAACGTTTTCTATCTTAAATATAGCATAAAGAATATTTTTGTCAATAAACACATATATAAAATAGGTAATATTATAAAATAATAAATAAGAATATGACTTGTTAGCATCGTATAATTTTGAAGTCTACTTTTAGTTGTTATGTAAGTAGTCTCTAAATTAAGGTAGAACGATAATTTATTATTTTTTAATTCAAACTATATAAACTAGTAGTACTTGAATTAAAATTATTGTATATGAAAAAAGTATTGTTGGAATACTTGGTTATTTTAATTATAATTTTCAAATATTTTACGAAAATAGTGGATAGATATATCTTGAAGAGTGGTTATATGAAGGTATAAATGTGTATGCAAAGGAAAACTTTATATAGTTTATTTTCAAACAAGCGAGAAATAAAATTAGACTTTCTTAGAATAAGTAGGAAATCTATAAAATATATAGATAAAGTCAAAATTTAAATAGAATTCAAAAAATAAAAAAGAGGAGAAGAATGACTTGAACTGTCTTGCTTTTCCTCTTAAAAAGTACAAAATATATTTTAAATATGTAAAAAATGTATGCTATTTATATATATTTATTATTTTAAAGAACCGTTTGAACTACATATTAATGTAACGGTACAATTTTGTGTTTCGACTGCTACACCATCTACATATCTTTTTGCTATTGCTTTAGCAGTAGCTTTATTTCCTGACTTGGAAGCGCTTTTTGAAGAAATTTTCCAGTTGGTATTTTTAGATGATGCTTCAGCAACTGACTTTGTACATGTTGACGAAGAACCAGTATATGTAAATGTACCTGTAACAGTAACACTAAACATTATTGCACCTTGAGCATTTTTGTAATTTGCAGTTTTTCTTGCAGTTTTTTGATTAGCTGCTCTTGCCATGGATGTTTCTTCTATAATTGTTTCTAGATAATATCCGTTATCTAATTTAATTATTTCTTTTTTTTGATCCAATGCAGATACAGGTAATGATAAAAACAAAATACTGCTTACTATAGTTAATAATGTAATAATTTTTTTCATAATTAGTTCACCTCTTCTATTGTATATTCTATATGTTTTACTTTTGAATTTTTTGAATCATGGTAACTTTTATAAATAAGTATTCCACGCCATAAACAGCATACTAAAATGGCTACAGTACATATAATGATTGCTTTTTTTAAAATATTTCTTATTCGAGATTGTTTGATTAAATAATTAGCGTCTTGATCTTCAAAATATGAAATAATAATATTAGAAGGATAACCAAATTTATTACATAAATCATCATAAGTTATATTAGTTGAATCGATATTTTCAACAATATTTACTTTTAATCTTTTTAAAAAAATTTTTTCATTTTTTGATAAAAATGGAAAAAAATGTTTACAATCTTTGATATATTTATTTACATTTCTATTCATTTTCATATTTGTTCTCCATAATTCTTTCAATACTATTAATCATTATTAAATATTCTTCATATAGTTTCTGCATATGTGTAATGCCCTTATCCTCAATATGATAATAAATCCGAGTTTGTCTTTTACCAACCAGTCTTTTTTCATCACTGATTAAGCCTTCATCTAATAATCTATATAGAATAGGGTACATTGTACCTTCGGCTATATGTATTGTGCCATTTGAAATTTTATCTAGAGTTTGGACTATTTGATAGCCGTAGCAGTCTCCCTCACTGATTATTTTTAATAGCAACATCTCCATTTTAAAAAAACCTTTTGTATTTTTTGCCATATTAATATCACCTATATAGAATTATAAATGTATACCATATTTAATTCAATACCTATATAAAATAAGTAATAGTTGACATACGCTCGTTAAATGATATACTTTAATTGAGGGAAGCGCTTACTTTAATTACAAGAAAGGATTAATAACTATGAAAAAAATTATTGCAGCACTAATAAGTTTAACTTTATTTTATTCATCTACTGTTTGCATATTTGCAATAGAAAATCAAGAATGCCCATATTATGAAGAAATAACAGATGTTATCGAACTAAAAAAAGGTCCTGTTTTATATCTTAATGAAAAAAAGAATGATACTTACTGGGAATTTTCTGATAATGAAGAGGCTTTTAAAACAATTAATAGTCTAGAACATGATTTAATAAGTATATTGTCAACGAATTATAATCTAGATAACCTAGAAAAAAGTAATTGGTTAGATTATAAAAATGCTTTAGAAAATGAAATTAGTTTAAATCATATAAGTGAATCTTTCCATACACAACGTTTGTTAACTTTTTTTAATGTTTGTGATAATTGTGATCTTAATAATGAAATAAGACAAATAGTTAAAACAGATGATTATTCAATGGATGAATTGGCAGTACTTATGCCTTATACAAGCCCATATTATAAAGAGTATGAAAGAAAGGCAACAATAAATACTTATACTACAATGAATGTTACCAATGCGATAAATTATGCTGATAAATGGGCAAGTAGCTATAACTATTCTTATGCATGCTTTATTAATGGGGACTGTACAAATTTTGCTTCTCAAATTGCTAGAGCGGGAGGAATTAGTAACCGAAGTAATTGGTATTATAATTCTACTCAAAGTTATTCAACGTCTTGGGTAAGGGCGGATACATTTGTCAAAACTTGGAAAGTTGCTTACTCTACAACCAGCTTTAAAACATTTTCAAATAAAGTTTCTAAAGGAAAGTTTATTGCATATGATTCTGAAGCTGATGGAAAGTGGAATCATGTTGCTTTTGTAACAGCTATTGGCTCACAAAAAAGTAATTACAGGGATTTCAAAATTGCACAGCATACAAAGAATTATCATGCTTGGGTTAGCAGTGACACAAATGGCTGGGAAAATGTTTCAGGGTTAAAGGCGATTATAAATACTCCAAATTAGTATGAAAAGAATAATTATTCTTTTTATTTCAATTTTTGTTCTATTGATTGTATATGTTTCTACTCCTAGTGTTTCTGAAGAACAAATGAGGACATTGTTTTATGAATATATTCAAAGAACTTTCAAAGAAGAGTATAAGAAATTTAAGATTATATCTGATGTTGATTTAACTGTACCAGGAAATCAGTATCATCGAGGTTATGCAGGATATGGAAAAACATATAGCATTGAGTATGTTCATAAAGAATACAAATGGATTTTTATTGAATTATGTACGAACGGAAACAATATAGTTTGTGACAATAAAAATAATATAAAAAAAGAATTTAAATACAATAAAATATTCAATGAATATTTTATTAATGCATTTAAAATTGTAGGTGTTGAACCTGTTGGAATTATTGTTGAAATGAATGGAAGCATTAACGAGTACGAACATGTTGATGAAATTAAACCAAACTTAGAATTTATAATCAAGAACCCAAAATATTTTAAGCCTCAAATTAAAGTAAATACATCTTTAGTGTCATTAAAAGAATTTGAAAAATTGAATTATCAAATGTCAGAAATATTTGATGATATTGAATATTATGATGAGAATGATGCAGATATAAGTTATTCAGCAGAGGATATGATAAAGAAATTGAGTGGGTCAAATTAATAATCAAATGATTCTTTAAGTAATAAAGAATTATTTATTAAGATTAAAGACCAATTTGTTCTATTTTTTATAATATTTATCAGTATATGTTATTTTGTTCCTGTGGGAGAAAATGAATTATGAAAGATATTGATGAAATGACAGATACAATAGAATTGTTAAAAAAAGGAATAAAGAAACAACTGGAATCTGCTATAGTTACATTGCAATTGATACATCAATATGAAGAATGTCCAAAAAATATATCTAAAATGTTATATAATCAAATAGGTGTATTAGTTTTTTGTAATGAAGAATTAGATAAACTCTTTAAATATTTGAATTTTTTAGATGGTTTAATTGATTACATTTCCTAAAATAATTGCAAAGTATTAAAACAAAATTATAACAAATATATGTATCAATAGAGACTAGAAATTAGATTTCTAGTCTTTTATACCCTTTATAAGATTTTATATTTTATTGTATTTGTTTATTATAATATATGATATATATCTATAGTAAGGAGGAAAGGATAATATTTTTTAAAGATGTGGAGGGAATATATTGAAAAAAAATATATTATTAGATACAAATGCTTTTATTTATTTGATGAGGAATGAAAAGGAGTGTAGTAATACTATTTCTTTAGAAAATAGACAAATAAACGAAAGTAAGTTTTATGATGAATGTAAAAATGCGAATTATCTTTTTATTACATCTCAAACATTATATGAGATTTTTTGGCAAAGTATTAAAAAAACAAAAAAAATTGATCAATTTGCTTATTATTATGATCAAATTATTAAATTTAAAAATAAGTATAATGTAAAATTTTCTATATTGAATGATACAGATGGTGGGTTTGAATTGAGGTTATTTGAAGATCAATATAAAGATAATAAAGTTGATATTAATCATTTTATTGAACGTAAAAGAGAGTACGAAGTGAAAAAAATAAATGAGTTATTAATCAAAGTATGCTTTTCAATAACAGAATTTCTCGCAGAATATTATGGTATTTTACTCTTAAGAAATTTTTATTATGTAGCAGGTGTAATATGTGAAATAAAACTAAATGAAATTTCATATAAATATTATTCGGATTTAAAATTAAAAAATGAATGGTATGATAAAGAAATAGATGACCTATTTAATTTTCTTTTGGAAAATATGATTTCATATATTGAGCCACAAATAAAAGAAAATGGACATAAATTTCCCAAAATACAAAATGTAAAAGGGACAAAATATGTTCATAAACTATTTTGTAAATTAAAAAAAGATGATAAAACAGTGTTTGAAAAATATGATAATCATTTAAAAGGATTAGTGGAAGAATTAGAAAAAATGGGAATGTCAAAAAATTGCATGAAATATTGGATTAGAATGTGTCGAAGATGTGTTTATAGTGGGGCAAAAATAAAGAAAAATGATGGATTAGATTATTCTATAGTAACATGTATGGACGAATCTATAGTTATAAATAAAACAAATAATATGATAAACACAAATGATATTATTTTTGTTACATTTGATACAAATCTATATAATTTTTCAAAGGAATGTGATGTGTTATATTCTAAAAAATTTTATGACAATTTAATGTTTGAATATAGATAGGAATATTAATTTTAGGAAATGAATATTAAAATAAATAGTATATATCTGTAATAAGTATAGAAAAGAAATAAAACTTTAATGATTAAGAGATTTCAATAGTATTATTTATGTTGTAAAATAAAAAATAATTACTTGCTTTTTTAAAGTAAGTAAGAAAAGAGGTATAGAAAACTAATATAAATGTTAGTTTAATCTATAGCCTCATTTTTTATTTTCCAATAATGTTGAATTTTTTTAAGTTCATCTATGCTGATTTTTAAAATATTATTTTTAATGCTATCAATGAAATTATTTCTTGAACGAATGCTACTAAAATATTGAGCACTACCTTGAATGTGCTGATCATCTAAAATTTCTATTAGCATTTTTGAATGTTCAACTCGATAAATCTTATTAGGATAATTATTTTTGTCACAATTTGAAATATCTTTGAAATATATAGTATTTTCCATGAATACAATCACCTCAATTAGTTATTATATCAGTAAAAATTCCTATCAATAGTCTTGATAATAATTCATAATAGAAATTTCTGTTAGAAAAGCACATTTGTGCTTAAAAAATGTAATACATTAAAATTGTAAAACGTTTTACAAATTACAAGAAGAGGAGTAAGTGGGGAATGATATATTCTAATGAAGAAATTGAGCTTACTCTAAACTTATATTCTATTGCTAAATCACATATAGATAAATTAAATCAAAAAAAGCAAATTGAAAGATTAGAAGATTTTAATAAATATGAGAAAAATGATTATTTGTATTATTTACATATTATTTCTATTGTTAATAATTGGGTGAAAGAGCTATTACCAGATGAACTAGAAATTATAACTTTACGCAATTTTGAAAAAATGTCCTTTGATCTTATATCAATACATGTTGGTTATGCTAATCATAGTTCAATTATAAGAAAATATAGAAAAATAATAGATAAAGTGAGAAAAATGAATGATGAATAGATTTATTGAACATATAGGTAACTTATATTCTATTATATTAACCATTTTGACTCTTTTTTTAGGTGAGCATTGGATTTTATTTATGGTACTTTTATTGCTCAATATTATCGATACTTTAACAGGATGGATAAAATCAAGAATTAATAATAAGGAAAATTCAATGGCAGGGTTAAAAGGAATTATGAAAAAATTAGTTCAATGGATTTTAGTATTATTGGCCTTTGTTATTCCAGTATGTTTTAAAGAATTAGGAGCTGTAATTAATATTGATTTATCAATATTGGCATTTCTTGGATGGTATGTTTTAGCTTCATTAATTATAAATGAATATAGGAGTATATTAGAAAATCTTGTTGAAGCTGGATGCGATGTTCTGCAAGTTTTAGTTAAAGGATTAGAAGTTGCTTCAAAAAAGATTGATAATTTTAATGAAAATGAATAATTTGATTATTGATATTTCATACCATAATGGACAGGTTGATTTAAGTAAAGCTAAAGAAAGTATTTCTGGTGTAATAGCAATATGTTCTTATGGTTGGAGTGATAAAAATATTGATAAACAATGGAGTAATAATGCATCACAGGCTAATAAATTAGGAATTCCATTGTTTGCTTATCATTTTTGCTATGCGAGAAATGAAAGTGAAGCAAAAAAAGAAGCAAATTTAGCATTGAAAGCATGTAGTAATTATAACGTGAGTGTTATTTATTATGATTTAGAATATTCTGATTATCAAGGAAGTTTGAGTAATGAAATGTATTATAAAATTGCAAAGTCATTTTGTGATGAGATTGAAAAAGCAGGATATGCTGTTGGTATTTATGCTAATCAAGATTGGTTTAAAACTAAATTAGTAAATCAAGGCTTTTCTGCATGGACATTATGGATTGCTAATTATGGATCAAATAATGGATATAATAACTGGGATAATAAGATTCAATACAATCCATTTGGAAATGTCTTATTACATCAATTTACTTCTAATGCAAAAAAAGGTGTATTGAAAAGTATAAAAGGAATAAATTCAAAATTTTTGGATTGTAGTTATGATCATGGTTTAATAAAAACATTTTATAAACAAAAAGAAACAATAACTAATTTACAATGTGGAGATAGTGTACGTGTGAAAGTAGGTTCAAAATGGTATGAAGGTCAATCAATAGCAAGTTTTGTATTTAATAATAAATATGAAGTAATTCAAATTAAAGGTGATAGGGTAGTAATTGGAGTAAACGGTCAAGTTACGGGAGCAATTTCAAAAAATTGTATAGAAAAAATTTAATAAGCACAAAAGTGCTTGGAAAAGCAGTTAATATAAAGATGTAGAAGAAATACCGGTATAAACTCTACAAATAAAAAAATGAAAAGAGGAATTAATTATGGCAGATGCAATGGTTTTAGCCACACAAAAATGGTTAAACGAAAAATATGGTAATGATTCTAGATTTAATAAAGTAGCAGAAGATGGTATCACTGGTTGGGGTACTATCTATGGATTACGTAGAGCATTACAAATTGAAGAAAAATTACCTTCTTTAAGTAATAACTTTGGGCAGTCAACATATGCAAAATGTCCAACTGTAAAAAAGGGTGATACTGGGAATTTAGTATATATTGTACAAGGTGGATTATGGTGTAAAGGATATAGTCCAGGTGGATTTAATGGAGTATATGGAGATGGAACATACGCAGCAGTTCAACGTTTTAAAAAAGCTGCAGGATTTGATGATGCAGATGGGAATATTGATAAAGATTTTATGAAAGCATTGTTAGATATGAGCGCATTTAAATTATTATCAGGTGGAAAAGAAGAAATTAGAACTATTCAACAACAATTAAATAAAGACTATTATGATTTCTATCAAATTTGTCCATGTAATGGGTTATATGATAGAGATATGAATAAAATGTTAATTTATGCATTACAAAAAGAAGAAGGAATTCCTAAAGCTTCAGCAACAGGAACATGGGGACCATCAACAATTAGTAAATGCCCTGCATTAAAAGTTGGAGATTCAAGTAAGGTTGTAAAATTAGTTAGATATGCATTGGTATGTAATGGATTTTCGGTAAGTACATCATCAGAAAAATATGATTCAACATTAGATGAAGTTGCAGAAAAGTTTGCAAAATCTTTAAAAATTAATAAAGCAAATACTTTGATTGGATATACAATTATTAAATCATTATTAAGTAGTAATGGAGATCCAAATAGATCTGCACTAGGGTGTGATACAGCAACAAAATTAACTAAAGCACAAATTCAAACTATTAAGAAAGCTGGTTATAAATATGTAGGAAGATATTTAACTAATACACCTGGTGGGACTTTAGACAAATGTTTGACACAAGGTGAAATTTCTAGAATTTGTGCAGCAAATTTAAGAATAATTCCTATTTTTCAAGAAAATGGAAGATCTGTAAGCAATTTTACTACTTCAACTGGAAATAAAAATGGAAATAAAGCTTATAATGCTGCTAAAAAATTTAAAATTCCAAATAATACGGTTATTTATTTTGCAGTGGATTTTGATGCGACAGATAGTGAAATTACAAAAGGAATATTACCATATTTTAAAGCTTTATTAAGTTCAAGTGTTACTCAAAAATATAGAGTAGGTGCATATGGTACACGAAACGTTTGTAACAGATTAAATAATGAATTGGGTATCAATCATTTTTATGTAGCAGATGCTTCATATGGCTTTAGTGGTAATTTAGGATATACAATTCCTGATGAATGGTGCTTTGATCAATTTAAAACAGATTTAACAATTGGTGAAGGTGATGGAAAAGTAACCATTGATAAAGTTGCTGTATCAGGAACAGATGTTGGCTTTTATAAAAATCCTATGTCAAACAGAGAGATTGTTGAGGCATTTGTAAAAGCATTCAATTATGATACATCTGTTCTAGATAAAACATATGATTTTGAAAATGAAACACATTTATTCCTTGTACAACCCGATTCGAATACAGGAAATTATGTTGCGTTAAATGTATATGCTGGTAAAGAACATAATAATAATTTAGGAAGAAAATTTTCATTTGAAGATGGAAAGGTTTCAGAATATTCCGCAGATATTTTTGAAACAGAATATACAGATTCTGAAATTACATCGGCTTCTATTAAAGCAAGTATGGAAGAATTTGGATACGCTGTATCAGTTAAAGGTGTGAATGATATTACTGCATCGGCAGGATTAAAGATTATCAAAGAATCACAAAATCCAGGAGCAATGTTTATTTATGACGTTGTGTCTCCATATTATGGAAATGATGTTGAAAAACTATATTTAAAAATGGAACTAGTTTTAAAATATAATGCTAATGTCAATTATAAATATACACAAACAGTAAATCAAACTGCAGCTCAAGCAGAATTTGTAACAGGATTAATGTATGCTGCTATTCATAATGCAAATAAAGTAATTGATTATCTTAATAAGCTTGTAGAAAAATTAAAAATTCCAGATTTAAAACATCCTGTGTTATCTTATAGTATGGGATTTGCAGAACTTTGTTGTGCTATCCTAGTAATTGCAGCAGCACTTGCTTTATAAAGCAAAAAATATTTTTTAAACATTATAAAAAGACGATACTACTTATAACGAAAAAGATGTATCGTCTTTTCAGTATATTTAAATTACATTAGAGATGATGAAAAGCGAAAGATAATTTGTAGGATTTATATTTCATACTTTTTAATACTATAAACATTTATTTTAAAGTGCAATAATTTTACTTATGAAAGTATAAGCAATAAATCAAAAGATTTCTATATTATAGCAATGCATAAAGCTTATAGTTTAAATACTATTTTAAAAGGATCTAATAGTTGCTTATGTTTTTTTTAAAATATTTAGAACTGTTATTTTAATTTCTTTATTTTAATGATATATCTTAATAAAAAATAAATAATAGCTATTGGAGTAATTAGAAATAATAAAATTAAAATGTCAAAATAAGATGTATGAATATTTTTTGGTAATAATTCAAAAAGTATTCTTATTAGTAATAAAGTTAATAAATAAGTAAAGATAAATACTTCAATTTCTGTAAACATAGATTTTTTTAAATATTTCTTTCTTTCAATTAATGAAAACTTTTTTAGTGCAAGAGAATACTCTTTTTTTATGGAAATAAATTTCTTAATATTTAATATTATATAGAGTAAAAATAGAACACTAATTATATTATTAAAATAAAGAATCTTTGTTTTTATTGAATAAATATTTTGATATAGTTTTTGGCAATCATAATAATGAGAAATAACAGATAAACCATTTTTTTTGTTAGCATTTGTAATTTGATAATTTGATGTTTTTTTATCGAGTTGATTATAGCTTTCAATAATATTTGTTTTTGAGCTATGAATACTGTATGCAGGTGCATATTGATTGTTGTTATTTTCCTTGGCATATTGGTCTATTAGTTCATTGCATTCAGATAGGGAATAAAAAATAAGATTTTGAGCATCACTTATTTTCATGAAGTCTTGGTTATCTTTAATTATTGCTTTTATTTTTTTATTCACAATGACTGAATGTACAATTCTTTTTGAGGATGTTCCTGAGTTTTCATAATAAAGAGGAACATGGATAGTAAAAGTTAAAATAGAATCTTTATTAATATCATTGATACTTATTCCATAATTTTTTAAGAAATGCTCATTTATATAAACGCCTTCATCGTTAATTGTACGTATAATCTGAGATGAAGTAGGCTTATTAGACTCATCATAAGTGATGTCGGTAATACGATTTTTATAGTTTTGAGTATGTTTTTTACCATCACGATATTGAATGTTAATAGCATTATCAGTACCTGATTCAAGTTGATAAATACTGTCAGCATATTTGTTTGTATTTTTTTCAATATCATAGGGTAAAGAAAAATAAATAGGTGTTTTATCTTTTAGTTGATCAATATATTTTGCTTCTGATTTTTGAAATATATGAGAGTTTTCATTAGCATAAGTAGAAGCTACTGATTTATAAAATGTTGTCACATAGATATTCGAGTGATAATTTTTTAAATCTTTGTCAATATCATTGAGTGATTCATTTCCATAAATACCGCAAGAAAAAAATATAGTTAATATGATTGCTATAAAAGAAAAGCAAATTAATGAAGCAGCATGATGGTATTTTAAGTAGTTGATAATTTTATTTTTCATTTATAAATGACCTCCTAAATATATAAATAAACTGTGTTTATAAGTAAGCTTTATTATAATTAAATTACTAATATATTTCAATGAAAGTGACATGAATTGTAATTATGAAACATGAATTACAAATAATTAATTAGAATTGAATAAAAATAAGTTTAATTATTCATGTGTGGATTATGACAGTAATAAGATAATACGAATAAAAATGAAATATTATGAATATTGTACAGGATAAAACTAAGTTAAAAATAAAGTAGGATATAAATATTAAAATTAGATTTACTAGTATTATGATTTTGATATTTTTTGATAAAAGTAAAGTCAAAGTAACATTGCTATTATATAAATTTGCAGAAATGAGTATATAGTAAACAACCTATTTTAATAATAACTGTCGTAGAAAATGTTAAACGTAAAGAAAGTAGTGATTATGTTGTTGAACATATAAAAAATTTTTAGATTTATTTCTTTTCGCTCTTTTTAAGAATTTTGTTGTTTTTTAAGATAAGCATCTGAAAATATTCCATAGTGATACTCATAGTAGGCTTCTTTTAATGATATTGGCATTGGTGTGTTTAACACCAATGCATTTTTAATAAATTCACTATCTTTCACTTCTTCGAATAACTTCTTTGCTTGTTCATCTCTTTTATACTTATATTTTATTTGTTTTCTTAAAATATTAAAATCTAAATATTCTTGTGCATATCTTGTTGAAAAACCATGTGTCCTTTGAATAATATTTTCTATTTCACTCATTAATTCATTAACAGACGCTAGACTATTTCCATCTTCTGTTAAATAATGCTTTTGTGTTGGTGAGGTTTTAATATAACTATTTTCTGCTTTCAATTCATTTGAAAATTGTTTAAAGCATGACTTTGTATCACTGATTAATTTCTTTACATTATCTAGTCTATTGATTACAGACATGTATTTTTCAAATGACTCTGATCCCAAACCAACAATATTCATCATTATGTTATCTTGACTATCTATTGCACATGTAACACATACCTTATGATGTGGTATTCCTCTATATGCTGATTGTTTTCCTCTTTTTTTTGAATATCTAGGCATATTTTCTAGTTTGGTTCCTTTAAGATTGATACTTAAATATTGAGAGTCGATTTCTATTTCATTACTTAATTTTTGTTCTTGAATGATTTGTGATGCTGTTTTATAAAGTTTATGTCTCATATAAAAACATGTTGTTATCGATGTATTCATAAAATAAGCTTCATCTTTTAGTGTTAAACCACTTATTTCGTAATCAATAAATTTGAGCCATTGATCTTTTGTAAAATGAGAACAGAAAAATAATGTTTTAGTGTTTTCACTAAAAGATCTGTGTCAGTCATTACAAAAATAACGTTGTTTTCATAGGAATCTTTGCCATTTTTCTTGACAGAAGACGAACCACATATAGGACAAATTATTTTAGACTCAGATTTAACATTGATTGAACAAGAATTTTTAATACGTTCCAGAAGATTATCAATATAGTCTTGATCTTTATTTTTCAAATATTGAACAACTTGTTTTTCAGTAATCATTATAAACACCAACCTTTATTGATATTTTAATCATTATCTGAAATATATTCTTTTTGAGCATCTGATTAGCCTTCAATATATTGGTGTTTATTCAATTAGCAACATTTTTCTTAAAAAGAGCGATTTAATATTTAAATAATAAAATTATTTTGCTAAAAGGAATATTCACATCCGATTATAGTAATTTTTCAACTATTATGCTCGAGGAATTAATCATTATGAAATAAATATAGATAAGATATAATGTTTTATTTTTTAGCTATATTTTATAGTAAAAAGATGCTACGATCTTTAAATGTTTCGTAACATCCTCTTTTTTTAATTATTGTAATGTAGTCCATCTTTTTGGATTATTGCATGAACAAGAACTTGTGTGTCCATAAGAAACGCGAGTTGTAAATATTTCAAATAATGCGCCTCCATAGATGAATCTTTCTCCTCCGCCATTATCTTTGAATTTAATATATCCATCTGAAGTAATTCGTGTTTCTCCATATTCTGTATAGCATTCTGTAGATTGGTTAATGAATTTGAAAGTACTTTTTTTACATCCAGTTTCATTTGATTTTAATATAACATATACGGTATAGCTAGTAATTTTGTTTGATGAATTACTGATGTATAAAATAGCATAACTTTGATATTTTATAAATCCTAAAGAAGTGTTAACTGTTTGTGTTGAATTATATACTTTCTTTTGTGAAGAACCACCAGTTCTTGCTTTTGAAAGTTCTTCATGTGCATCATCAGCAACATATCTATAATTTTTATTATATAAGTCATTTACAATTGCTTCTTTATTACCTTCGTTATATAAAGATTTATATTTTTGATTAAACCAGTCGGTAATATTATTTCCATTTTCGTCATAAATTTCTTTACTTTCCAAAAGATATTCCAAATTTTTATTTATGAAATTTTTATTTTTTTCTTCCAATGTACTATTGCTATCTAAAGCATAAGTTGGTGAAGCGATAGATAAACACATTACAAATGTACACACAAATGCTAAAAACGATTTAATGATTCTTTTTTTATGTTTCATAGTTCTTTCTCCAATAGTTATTAAATTTAATATGCATATTATGATTATAATGTATCATTTTTTTAGAAAAATATAAGCTTTTTTACATGAAATGTAAATATATGACATAAACGGACAAATTTTTAATTTAGCACAATTGTTCTTAAAATAACCTTTATTATAAAGGTGTAGAGAGATTACCGGTATAAACTCTACGAATAAAAAAGAAAAGAGGAATTAATTATGGCAGATTCAATGGTTTTAGCTACACAAAATGGCTAAACAAAACTTATGGAAACGATTCGAGATTTAACAAAGTTGCGGAAGATGGTATTACTGGTTGGGGGACTATCTATGGATTACGTAGAGCACTACAAATTGAAGAAGAACTTCCATCTTTAAGCAATAACTTTGGACCATCAACGTATGATAAATGTCCCAATATAAAAAAAGGAGACACTGGTAATTTAGTATATATTGTGCAAGGTGGATTATGGTGTAAAGGATATGGTCCAGGTGGATTTAACGGAACATATGGTGATGGAACATATAGTGCTGTGCAACAATTTAAAAAAGACGCAGGATTTGATGATGCGGATGGCAATATGAATAAAGACTTTATGAAAGCATTATTGGATATGAGCGCATTTAAATTATTATCGGGTGGAACAACAGCAATTAGAAAAATTCAACAACAATTGAATAAAGACTATTATAATTTCTATCAAATTTGTCCATGTAATGGGTTATATGATAGGGATATGAATAAAATGTTAATTTATGCATTACAAAAAGAAGAGGGTATTCCTAAAGGTTCAGCAACAGGAACATGGGGACCATCAACAATTAGTAAATGTCCAACATTAAAATTAGGAAAATCAAGTAATGTAGTTAAATTAGTTAGATATGCATTAGTATGTAATGGAATTAGTGTAGATACTTCATCAAAGACGTATGATTCAACGTTAGATGCAAAAGCAACAGAATTTGCAAAGCTACTTAAATTAGATAAAAAAAGTGATGTGATTGATTATACAATTATCAAGTCATTAATGAGCAGTAATGGGGATCCAAATAGATCTGCAAAAGGATGTGATACATCGACAAGATTAACTGTTGATCAAATTAATCTCATTAAAAGTTCTGGGTACACACATGTTGGTCGTTATTTAACTAATACACCTGGGGGAACATTGGATAAAAAATTAACAAGAACAGAATATAAGAATATTATTAAGGCGGGGCTAAATTTATTTTTTATTTTTCAAGAATATGGAAACAAGGCAAGTAAATTTAGCTTGGAAACTGGAACAGAACATGCTAATAGAGCACTTAATGCAGCTTTATCTTTAGGAGTTCCCAAAAACGCAGTAATTTATTTTGCAGTTGATTTTGATGCAACAGATTCTGAAATTTCGAAAAATATTATTCCATATTTTACAGCAATTAGAAATTCAGAATGTTCGTCATATTATAATATAGGTGTTTATGGAACAAGAAACGTATGTTCTAGAATTAAAAAATCTGTAGGATTTGACTTTTATTTTGTATCAGATGCATCGTATGGATTTAGTGAAAATTTAGGATATACAATGCCTGATTCATGGGCATTTGATCAATTCAAAACAGATATTACTTTATCAAATAGTACAACATCTGTAAATATTGATAAGGTTGCTGTTTCATATAAAGATAATGGCGTTTCAAACATGAAAATTACAACAGAAAATGTTGTGAAAAATTTTTTATCTGCACTTAAAATGTCTGATTTATTTAATGTAAAAATTGATTATGAAAAAGACCAATTAGTTTTTTTACAAGGTCCGGATTCAATTGGTAATTACATTTCTTTACAATTAAAACATGATGTTTCTTATGATAGTTCAGCAAGCGGGACTTTAAATATTGTAGAAGGCGAAATTAAGGGATCATCTTTAGATGATTTAACTGTTGACTTAAAAGTTAATGATGATGTAAAAGCTGAAATAAAAGCTTCAGTAAAAGAGGTAGTGGTTACAATTAATCATGGTTCTTTAAGCTTTAGTACTCAAAATGTTGCAGATAGATATTCTAAAGGAGCAATTTATGTTTATACTATTACAGCTCCAGTAATTGATGATAAAGGATTAACTAGCCATGTTAAATTAATTTTAACTGTAAAAGTAGCACAAGATCCACAATTGGATTTTGCATATGATACTTTATCAGAAAAAGATATGGCTATAGCGAGAGCTTTTTATACAGTTGCAATTATATTTGGTTTATCTGTAACGACAAGTGTAGGACTTTCACTTATTGGTAAAGTATTGGAAGGATATGGCCTTCCTCAAACACCAATAGCCGTATTTAAACTTTGTAAACTAATTGCTAGTTAATATAGAAAGTGGTTATTTGTTAATAGCCACTTTTTTATTGTTAGGATAAAGATTTAATGAAGATGTTTAAATAATAAAAATATTTACTTTTGTTGATAATATAGATAAATAGTATTAGTATACTTTATATAAGAAGGAGAGAATGATGCTATGAAAAATGAAATTATATTTAGTTATAGATTGATAAAGTTAATATATTATTTAATTGCGCTATATGTTGCAATAACCTATGTAAATGAAATAAGCAAAGCAATATGCTATATTTTAATTTTGGTATTGATTTTAGGATGTGCTATGTATATATATTTAATAATAGTTTATAAAATTTATAGTAAAAGTATAAATTTGGAAAAAAATATAAAAAAAGTAAATGATGCGATATGTAAAATAAAAGGAACATTGATTAATAGTTATTTAAAGAAATTATATTGTGATTTATTAGAAGCATCAAATCATACAGATGAATTTTATGATTTTTTTGAAAAAAATAAAGATTTAATTTTTGGAGAAAAGAGCTATGCTTTTTGGTATACAACAAAATTATTATACTATTATGATCGACAAGAGTATAATAATTATTTAGAACTATATAATTCTAAATTAAATAGTAAAATAAATAGTAACCTTTCTGAAATTATATACTATATTATAAGCGAAGAATATGATCAAGCTTTGGAATTATTGAAGAAAGCGATAAAAGGACAAAAGGGATTGGGGTACATTATGTGCCTATACTATAAAATTATATGTTTAGAAAAGTTAGATAGAGAAGTTGAATTAAATGAAGCTGTTGGAGAAATCTCAAAATATAGTAGTGAAATTAAATATGTTAAAAAGATAAAAGAAAAATATTTGGCTGATTAATGGTAAGCAGCAAATAAAATAGTGGATAGAAGTATAGTAAATCATCAATAATGATTATAGTAGTTTTAGAAAACTAAAATTACTATATTAAGTTCCCAATTTTACTATACGATGATGGTGAGATTATGAATGTTTAGAGTTATGCAATCATCAGAATGTGGATTTAATGAAAAATATCCAAGGGTGCATAATGGAATAACAGATGCTGATTATTCCATTAAGGTAGGAATACAACATTTAGCTAGTTGCTTAAATGATGCAAAAGTAGCTTCAAGTGGAGATACCGAGCATATATCATTAGCCCTTCAAGGGTA